>FWWM01000798.1_pt1 | contig 92945 bp, 87 predicted proteins | sample 2228351 | NCBI WGS metagenome assembly FWWM01 (sample SAMEA103939774, study PRJEB20133) | metagenome | reverse complement strand
TTGGATACGGAGACGAACCACCTGGAACTGACTCAGGCGTGCTCGTGGCTAGCGGTTGCCTGTCAAAGAGCGGGGCGGCTCGACGAGGCTATGGCGTCCTCGGAGAGAGCTGTGAATCTTCTTGCAAAGCGCAAGGGTTTCGCGTATCAGCCACAGGAAGTCCTTTGGAATCACTTCTCAGTGCTCCGGTCCTGTGGGGCCTCCAATGCGAGTCTCGCCCTCCGTGAGGCTTACGGAATTGTGACTGACCGAGCCTCTCGCCTGGGTGGCAAGATGAGGGCCAGGTTCCTTTCTATCCCCGTTAACCGCGAAATTGTGAACACCTGGGAGAAGGCATATGGTCGGGGTCAGGCCATGCAGGATCAGAGGCAGCATTCGCCGGGCGCTGGCGGACAGTTACTGCGTCAGGGCAGGGTGTACGTTCTCATCCCGCGCGCCGGTGCACCCTGGGGGAGGCCGTTGCGCGACGGGGAGTATGTCGAGGTCATCTGGACCGTCGACGCCGGTCGGCAGGATCAGGCGCTCAAGGAGCTTAAGGGCGAGGTGGGACTGCGGCGGGCGAGAATTCTCCGCCTGTGCGCGGAGGCCAGCGTGCAGGGGGGCGAGCCACGGGAAGAGGACTTGGCGCGCGTGCTGGGTGTGAGCACCCGCACCATTCGGGCGGACATCGCTTGGTTGCGCTCCCAGGGGTGTATCCTCCAGACCCGTGGGACGCACCTGCACTGAGGGCGGTGCCGCTGCACGCTGGGTTCGGAGGTATCCGGTCGCACCAAGGCGAAAATTCGGTCTTGTTGGCCAGGGAGGCCCGTCAACGTGGCAGGCCGTCCACGAGCCTGGTAGGCCCGGCGGATTTCCGCCATTTCCTCCACCGGTCGACGCCATGAGAGGGAGCCGAGACACGGGACCTCTATTCTTCCGAGCAACATCTTTGAACAGAGAGGCTCCAAGCAAATGGGCCGACGCCAGTCTGCGGGCGGAGGTGAGGGTTCCTCGGTGGTGACCGCCGGTACGCTGTGGCTGCGTGAACCGCCGAGTCCCTCTGACGCCTGGAACCTCCTGGCAACTCTTCGGTCGGCCGGCCCCGACTACACACCGATCTGGTTCAGGGCCACCGGGATGGCCGCAGCTAGGGTGCTGGGGCGACGGAGCGAGTCACTGGTTGTGGAGTACCTGGCGCACGGTCAGGAGATCGAACTGCTGCGCAGGGCCGGCGCTGTCCCACGGCGCCTTTTGCACAGCACCTTCGCGCACCGGATACCCTCCGTACACCTCTGCGGACCGCCGCTGACCTCGCCGGCGGAGGCGCTGGCCTTCATCCACTTTGTGCGGGCGCTCAGCGATGTCCTGCACCCTCTGGCCGGCGTGTTCGATGAGCATACCGGGGCTGAGACCGGTCACGGCCAGGACAAGGGTTACGAGAGCGTGAAAGATCGCGGAGACGCCAGAGCCTACGGGAACGACCCTGGTGCGCTCCTTCTCCCGCTGGGCCGTAGCTCTGCGGACCGCCCAGGCCTCGACGAGCGGCGGGCACATGGCCTTCCCGCCTGGCTCACCCTCGTGGGAGGTGACAGAGTCACCGAGATCGGCGCCAGCCGCCTGCTCATGGCGCCGGTGTATCTGATTGACCCTCTGGACGATGGGGGGCTCCTCATTGCCGCCACACCTTTGCCTCGGGAGGCGTGCGCAAACGCCGGCCGTCGGTCCGCGGCGCGGGCGCCGCTGCTCCCTGAGCGGGGGTGGTGGCCCGGAGCCCCCCTCCTGGGTACCGAGGAGCTTCTTCCCGTGAGATAGCCCCGCGCTCGGGGGAGGCCCGGGTCGCAGCCGCGCCCGCCGCTGGGGGCGTCCTGCGTCGGCCCGCAGGTCGCGACACCCTCATCTTGTAGTCGCCCGCCGCGAATTCCCCCACCCCTAGTGGGCGGTTGGCTGTGGTCGGGTCCGCCAGCCGGAAATCCGCGTCCCATCGGGGTCTACGCCGTCGACGGCAAAATTCGCACGCCGTCGAGAAGGACTTTGCCACGGAGCGGAGAAACTGGGAACCGAGTGGAGCAAAGTGGGGAATAGTGGGGATGCTCCGTGGCGAGTTCCGCTACACCCTGGACGAGAAGGGGCGGGTTGTTCTCCCGCCCCCGTTCCGCCGCGAACTGGGGGCGACGGTCATCGTCACGCGTGGGTTCGACCACTGCATCTGGGTGTACTCCAAGAAGGGGTGGGCGGGAGTCGAGAAGGTCCTCCGCGATCTGCCGCTGCGGCAGCGGGACTTTCAACGCTTTCTGTTCGCCGCTGCGCGCGACGTTGAGGTGGACGCCCAGGGACGGATTACCCTCCCGGAGATGCTCCGCGAGTACGCGGCCATCGACCGGGAGGTGGTGGTGACAGGCATGGGCACCCGCCTCGAGATCTGGAGCGAGGCGCGGTGGAAGGAAGTCGTGAACCGGATCCAGCGCCAGGCTGTGGAGATCGCGGAGAAGATCGACGTCAGCCTCTAGGCGCGGGCCCGGGAGGCGCCGCCCGGACAGGCGCGGTCTGGGGTGGGACCGGCGGATGCAGAACGGGGCAGGGAGCGAGGGAAGAGCCGGTTGGCCACTCACATCCCCGTTCTGCTGGAAGAGGTGTTGGCTCTGCTGGCCCCCCGACCGGGCGGGGTGTATGTGGATGCCACGGTGGGGACCGGCGGCCATGCCGAGGCCGTCCTGGAGCGCATAGCTCCAGGAGGCCGGCTGATCGGAATGGATTGCGACGCCGAGGCGCTGGCGGTGGCCCGCCGGCGGCTGGCGCGGTTCGGTGCGGCGGTGACGCTGGTGCACGCCAACTTCACCCGACTCCGCCGAGTCCTGGGGGAGCAGGGGGTGGAGGCGGCGGACGGAGTGGTCATGGACCTGGGGGTATCGTCGCTGCAGCTCGACGACCCGGCGCGGGGGTTCTCGTTCCAGGCACCGGGTCCGCTGGACATGCGCATGGACCGCTCCGCCGGCGAGACGGCGGCGGAGCTGCTCAACCGGCTTCCGGAGGAGGACGTGCGGCGGATCCTGCGTGAGTACGGAGAGGAACGGTGGGCGGGGCGCATCGCCCGGGCCATCGTCCGCGCTCGGCCGCTGCACACCACGACGGAGCTGGCGGATCTGGTGGCGCGGACCATCCCCAGGCGTCACCACCCGCGGAGGATTCACCCAGCCACGCGAACGTTCCTGGCGCTGCGCATCGCCGTGAATCACGAGCTGGACAACCTGAAGGAAGCGCTGCCAGAGGTGGTGGAGGGCCTCAGGGAGGGAGGGCGGCTCTGCGTAATCACCTTCCACTCCCTGGAAGACCGCACCGTAAAACACACCTTCCTGTGCCTCTCCCGTGAGTACCCCTCCGGACCTGGACCCTCCACCCGTACCCTTTGTCCCAAGACGGTCGCGGCACCTCGGGTGCGTCTGCTGACGCGTCGTCCGCTGGTGCCCTCTGCGGAGGAAATCGCACGCAATCCCCGCGCCCGGAGCGCCAAGCTGCGCGCAGTGGAGCGGGTCGGCCAGATGACGGACGGCTCATAGGTGAGGGCGGGTGCTCGGTCTTCGCGCCTCCATTCGCAGCATTTCGTCAGACCTTCGGCTTGAGCACCTCCGGCAGCCGAGCTCCCGCCCCATGTATTCCCCCGAGCGCGACCGTGCGGCGCAACCATGACGGCCACACAGCGCCGCGCCCGCGTCTATCCTGTGGTCATGCCGGACCGGCGGCTGCACGAGCGCTCCGCCCCGCGCCGCCGGTACCGGCGAAATCCGATGGCCGTAGCCATGGTGGTGGCGGCCCTGGCGATCCTTCCCGCGCTCCTCTACGTCTACCAGCGTACCGAGGCGGCGGCGACCGGTTACACCATCCTCCGGCTCCAGCGCGAGCTCGCACGTCTGGAGAGTGAGCACGCGCGCCTACAGGCCACCGTCTCCGTCCTGAGGTCGCCGCAGCGGATCGAGCGCATCGCCATGAAAGAGCTTGGCATGGTGCCGCCCCGCCAGCGCCAGCTCGCCGCCATCACCACGGCTCCGGCCATCGTCGCCTCCCCGGCGCCGCCACCTTCCCTGGCCGAGCGCCTGGGAGCGTGGCTGGGATTCGGCGAGGCCCAGGCGCGCGAGCTGGAGCGATGACGCGACGCCCCACCGGGCGGTCGCGTCCGCGTCTGCACCGCGACCGGCCGCGTTCCGCCCTATCTCCTCGACGTCCCCCTCTCAAGGCCGCGCAGCTGCAGCAGGCCGTACGGCGTCGCATCGTGGTGCTGTTCGTCCTCCTCTTCGTGGCCCAGGGTCTGCTGCTCGGCCGCCTGGTCTACATCCAGGGCACTCAGGCGGGACACCTGCAGCGGCTGGCGCTCAATCAGCAGCTTGAAGCCTTTCCCCTGCCCATCCAGCGCGGCCGGATCTTCGACCGTACCGGCCGTCCGCTGGTGACCAACGTGGAGGCGGAGTCAGTCTTTGCCGTCCCGCGGGCCATCCCCGACCCGCGGGCCTTCGCCCGGCGTGTGGCGCCGCTGCTGCAGCTGGACCCGCAGGAGGTCGAGCGGCGGCTGGAACCCGGTCTGTACTTCGTCTGGTTGAGGCGAAAGGTCAGCCCCCGGACCGCTGCGGCACTGCGCGCATTGCGGCTCGACGGACAGGTGGGGTTTGTGCGCGAGGAGCGGCGCGCCTATCCCAACGGCACGCTGGCCGCACACCTCCTGGGCTTTGTCGGCGTGGACAACCAGGGTCTGGCCGGCGTGGAGCTGGCCTACGATGCCATCCTGCGGGGACGGCCGGGCAGGGCGGTGACGGGCCGGGATGCGGTGGGCCGGCCCCTCGTGGAGACCCAGCGGCTGGCAGCGCCCCCGGTGGATGGGGCCGACCTGGTGCTGACCATCGACCAGGTGGTGCAGCACATCGCCGAGAGGGAGCTGCAGAGGGCAGTGCAGGAAAGCGGCGCGGCGCGGGGCACGGTGCTGGCCATCGACCCCCGAACGGGGGAGGTGCTGGCGCTGGCGGCGGTGCCGGCCTTCGATCCGGCCGCATTCCAGCGGGTCGCTCCCCAACGCTGGATCAACCGGGCCATCAGCGAGGTGTACGAGCCCGGATCGACCTTCAAGGTGATCACGGCGGCCGCTGCCCTGGACGCAGGCCGGGTGACGCTGGCGGAGCGGTTCGACTGCTCCCCTTCCCTGCAGGTGGGGGCGCACCGCATCCGTGACGTCCACCGCTACTGCACAACCACCCAAACCCTGACCGACATCATCCGCTATTCATCCAACGTAGGGGCCGCCCAGGTGGCGGGGCGCCTGGGTAGAGAGATGTTCTACCACTACATCCGCCGCTTCGGCTTCGGCGCGCCCACGGGCATCGACCTGCCCGGGGAAGCCCGAGGGATCATGCGCCCGCCGCAGGAGTGGCTGGGGCCGAGCCTGCAGACCATCGGCTTCGGGCAGGGAATCTCCACCACGCCGCTGCAGCTGCTGGTGGCGGCCTCCGCGCTGGCCAACGGCGGCTTGCTGGTGCGACCGCACGTGGTGCGCATGGTGCGCGACCGCGAGGGGAGGTTGCTGCAGGGGGTCAGCACCCCTCCCGGACAGCGCGTCATCGCCGCGGAGGTGGCCGCGGCGGTGTTACGGATGATGGTGCGCGCGGTGGAGGACGGCACGGGGAAGCTGGCGGCCGTCCCGGGCTACGTGGTCGCAGGGAAGACCGGGACGGCGCAGATTCCGGCGCCGCAGGGCGGGTACCTGGCTGGCCGCTACATCAGCTCCTTCCTGGGATTCGCTCCCATTCCCCATCCGCGGCTGGCCATCCTGGTGGTGCTGGAGGAGCCCCGGGGCGCCTACTTCGGGGGCACCGTGGCCGCGCCGGTCTTCCGCGCCATCGCGGAGGGGGCGCTCTGGTACCTGCGCGTTCCGCCGAGCGCATCGGTGCCCCTCCCGGGGAACACGCCCTGACCGGCGGTGTGCCGCCGCCGCGCAGCTGCCGGTCTATAATGGTCGGGTGAACCGGCCGCTGCTGGTAATCTTCCTCACCATCCTGGTCAACCTCATCGGCTTTGGCATCATAATCCCGCTGCTGCCCTTCTACAGCCAGGCGCTGGGCGCTACGCCCTTTGTCATCGGGCTGCTGTTCGCCTCGTTTTCGCTGGCGCAACTGGTGGCCGGGCCGATCCTGGGCGACCTCTCCGACCGCTGGGGCCGCCGGCCCGTGCTGCTGTTCAGCCTGCTGGGCACCGCGGTCAGCTTCACCCTCCTGGCTGTGGCCCGCAGCGTCACCGTGCTCTTCCTGGCGCGCATCGTCGACGGCCTCTCCGGCGGCAACATCTCCACCGCACGGGCCTACATCGGGGACATTACCCGGGAGGAGGACCGCGCGCGGGGGTTTGGTTTGATCGGCGCGGCCTTCGGCCTGGGATTCATCCTTGGCCCGGCGCTGGCGGCGGGGCTGGCCCACATCAGCTATAGCGCCCCGGCTTGGGCTGCAGCGGCGCTGGCGCTGGGGGCGGCCGGGCTGGCCTGGCGCTGGCTTCCCGAGACGGTGCACCGGGCGGCGGCGGGCCGCGGCGCGCCCTGGCGGGCTCTCCCCGGACTGCTGCGCAATCCCCGCCTGGGTCCCCTTCTGCTCGTCGACCTGGCCTTCTGGGCCGCGCAGGCTATCTACCAGACCACCTTCGCCCTCTTCGGCGCCCGCCGGTTCGGTTTCGGTGTGCCGCAGACAGGAGCACTGCTGGCCGGGGTGAGCGCACTCGGCGTGGTGGTGCAGGTGGGCCTGGTGGGTCCTGTGGTGCGGCGCCTGGGAGAGTGGCGCACGCTGGTCCTGGGGCTCGTCCTGGCCGCCGCGGGGCTGGGCACCGCCGCGGCAAGCCACGCGCTGGGAGTCCTGCTGCTTGGCCTGCTGCCCGCCGGGACGGGCATCGCCCTGGCCATCCCCTCGCTTACTAGCCTCCTCAGCCGGACCGCCGATCCCCACATACAGGGGCGGGTGCAGGGGGTGGCCAGCGCGCTGGAGAGCCTGGGGCGCACCATCGGGCCGGTCTGGGGAAATGGCGCCCTGCAGGCGGCGGGGGAAGGGGTGGCATTTGGCTCGGGCGCGGCCGTGATGGGCGCGCTGGCCGCCGCCGTCTGGGCCGCCCGGCAGGCGGCGCGCCGCGAACAGGCCCGGGCCTGGAGGTGAGTGCATGCGGTTCCTGACCTACGCCGGCGCCCGGGGGCCCCGCCTGGGCGTCCTGGTCGATGACCTCGTCTACGACGTCCCGGCGCTGTACAGGCGCCTTCTCCGGCAGCAGGGGAAGACGCCGCAGGCCGTCCCCACCGACCTGGTGAGCTTCATCGAGCGGGGCTCGGTAGTGCTGGTGCGGCGGCTGCTGGCGCTGGTCCGCGCGTTGCCCCCGGCCAGCCGGCGGGCGCTGGCCCGACCGCTGCGGGGGGTCACGCTGATGGCACCCATCCCCCGACCGCGCAAGAACATCTTCTGCGTCGGCCGCAACTACCCGGCGCACATCCGCGAAGCAGCGGTTCCTTCTCCCCAGCAGCCCGTCTGGTTCACCAAGCCGCCCACCGCCGTCATCGGGCCCTTCGCGCCCATCCTCTACCCTGCCGCCACTCGGGCCCTGGACTACGAGGCGGAACTGGTGGTGGTGATAGGGCGGCGGGGGCGGAACATCCCGCGGGAGCAGGCGCTGGAGCACGTCTTCGGGTATACGGTGATGAACGACGTCACAGCCCGGGACCTGCAGCGGGAGCGCGGCCAGTGGTTCAAGGGTAAGAGCCTGGACACCTTCGCCCCCCTGGGCCCGTGGGTGGTGCACCGTTCGGCGCTGCCGCAGCCCCAGCAGCTGATGGTGCGGACGCGGGTCAACGGCGAGCTGCGCCAGGAGGCCTCCACCTCCGAGATGATCTTTCCGGTGGCGGCGCTGATCGCGGACCTCTCGCGGGGGATGACCCTGGAGCCCGGGGACCTGATTGCCACGGGCACGCCGGGCGGGGTGGGGATGGGGTTTCAACCGCCGCGCTACCTGCAGGTCGGCGACGTGGTGGAGGTCGAAGTGGAGGGCATCGGGGTCCTGCGCAACCCGGTGCAGGCGGCGCCGGGCTAGGGCGGAGCAGCGTATGCTGAGGGAGAAGCGGTGAGCGGCGTCCCCCTCTCCACTCTTCTGGCCGCGCTCCCCGGGCACACCGTCAGGGGAGATGTGCACCGGACCATCGCGGGCATCGCCTATCACTCCAGCCGGGTGCAGCCCGGGTTTCTCTTTGCCGCCATCTGCGGCGCCCGTCACGACGGCCACACCTTTGTGCCGGAGGCTCTGCGCCGGGGGGCGGCCGCGGTGCTGGTGCAGCGGCCGGTCGCGGTGCCGCCACAGGTCCCTCAGATCCTCGTGGCGGACACCCGCGCCGCCCTGGGGGCGCTGGCCGCCGCCTTCTACCGGCATCCTGCAGACGCGTTGACCGTCATAGGGGTCACCGGCACTAACGGCAAAGGGGTAACCACGTTCTTCATCGACGCGATCCTCAAGGGGGCCGGCTACCGCAGCGCCGTCATAGGGACCATGGGGGCGTGGACGCCCGCTGGTCTTGTGGAGACCGACCGCACCACGCCGGAGGCGCCCGACCTGCAGCACCTGCTGGCCGACCTGCGCGACCAGGGGGTGACCCACGTGGCCATGGAGGTGGCTTCTCATGCGCTGGCGCTGCACCGCGTGGACGGGACCCGCTTCCGGGTCGGCGTCTTTACCAACCTGACGCCCGACCACCTGGACTTCCACGGCACGTGGGAGGCCTACCTGGAGGCGAAGCGCCGGCTGTTTACGCTGGTGGACCCGCTGGGGTGGAGCGTGATCAACGCCGACGACCCTGCGGCGGAGGAGATGGCCCGGGCCAGCCGCGCCCCGGTGCGCCGCTACGCCGTGCACGCCGGCGGGCGTTCCGGCTCTCCGGGTGTGGATCTGTGGGCGGAGGAAGTGGAGCTGGACCTGGAGGGATGCACCTTCCGCGCCACCACGGCACAGGGCTCCTGCCCGGTGCGGCTGCACATCGGGGGCGCATTCAACGTGGCCAACGCCCTGGCCGCGCTGGCCACCGGCCTGGCCCTGGAGATCCCGCTGGAGGCCGGGGCGGCGGCGCTGGAGACGGTGCGCGGGGTCCCCGGACGCTTCGAGCCGGTGCGGGAGGGGCAGGACTTTGCCGTCATCGTGGACTACGCCCACACGCCTGACGGCCTGGAGAACGTCCTGCGCACGGCGCGGCAGATCACGCGCGGAAGGGTAGTTGTGGTGTTCGGCTGCGGCGGCGACCGGGACCGGACCAAGCGGCCCCTGATGGGGAGGCTGGCCGCGGAGCTGGCGGACCTCGCCGTCGTCACCTCAGACAACCCGCGCAGCGAAGAGCCCGGAGCCATCATCGATGAGATCCTCCAGGGCATACGGACGACGGCAGCGGAGGCGCGCCGCGCCCGCGTGGAGGTTGAGCCGGACCGCGAAGCGGCGATTCACTACGCCGTCGCCGTCGCCCAACCGGGCGACATCGTGATCATCGCGGGCAAGGGCCACGAAACCACCCAGGAGGTGCGCGGGGTGCGCCATCCCTTCGACGACCGGGCCGTGGCCCGCGAGGCTCTGCGGGCCCGGCGGGGGGCCGCAGCGCCATGACCCCTTCGGTGACACTTTCGCTGGCCGAGCTGGCGCGCGCCGTGGGGGCGCGCGTCCACCCTCCGCAGGACGAGCGAGCGCTGCAGGCCCGCGCGGTGCGCAGCGTCTCCACCGACAGCCGCACAGTGCAGCCGGGCGACCTCTTTGTGGCCCTGCGCGGGCCGCGGACCGACGGTCACCGCTTCATCGGCGCTGCCGCGGCCCGCGGGGCCGTGGGGGTGGTGGCCTCAGCGCTCCCCGAGGAGCCGCCCCAGCCTCCGGTCCCGATCCTTTTGGTCGGTGATACGTTGCGCGCCCTGGGGGCCATTGCCGCTCGTTACCGGCGGGAGCTGGCGGCGCAGATTGTCGGTGTCACCGGCAGCGTCGGCAAGACCACGGTGGTGGCGCTGGCGGCCGCGGTGCTGGCGCAGCGCTACCGTGTGGTCTGCTCCGAGGAGACCTGGAACGCGGAGGTCGGCGTCCCGCTTACCCTCCTGCGGGCTACGGCGGAGACCGAGGTGGTGGTTGCGGAGATGGCGATGCGCGGTCTGGGGCAGATCCGCGAGCTGGTGGAGATCGCCAGGCCGCGCGTGGGCGTTGTGACCAACGTCGGGGAGTCCCACCTGGGGCTGCTGGGATCCGTGGAGGGCATCGCCCGGGCCAAGGGGGAGCTGGTGGAGGGCCTGCCGCCGGACGGCACTGCCGTCCTGAACGCCGACGATCCCTGGACGGGCTACCTCGCGGGTTTGGCCCCCTGCCGGATCCTGCGATTCGGGCTCTCGCCGGAGGCGGAGGTGCGCGCGGAGCATGTGGTGGCGGCCGGCCGGGGAAGCACCTTCCGCCTCGTCGTGGGGACGCAGGCCGCGGATGTCCACCTGCCGCTTCCCGGCCGGCACAACGTGGGCAACGCCCTGGCGGCTGCAGCGGTGGGTACCGTCCTGGGTGTGCCCGTCGAAGCGGTGCGTGCGGGGCTGGAGCGGGCACCGCAGCCCTCCAAGCGCCTGCAGGTGGAGGAGGTGGGGGATCTCCTCATCATCAACGACACCTACAACGCCAGCCCGCGCTCGGTGCGCGCCGCGCTGGACGTCCTCGAGGGCCTGGCGGGAGGACGCCGACGCGTGGCCATCCTGGGGGACATGCGGGAGCTGGGCGAGGAGTCACCCCGCCTGCACCGGGAGATCGGCATTGAGGTCGCCCAACGGGGGACGGCGCTGATCCTGGCCGTGGGGCCCGAGGCCAGGGCGCTGGCGGAGGGCGCGCGGCAGGTAGCGGGGTCCGAGGTCTTCCACCTCGCCGACCGCGAGGCGGCGGCGGCGCTGCTGCCAACGCTGCTTTGCCCCGGTGACGTCGTCCTGGTGAAGGGATCGCGGGCGATGGCTCTGGAGGCGCTGGTGGAGGCGGTGCGGGGCCTCGCGACCTCCCGGTCCCCGCGGTGAGCGGCGTGGAACGGGCGGCGCTGGCCGCCGCCCTGGCCGCCGCCCTGGTCCTGGCGGGCGGGCGCAGGGTGATCGCCCGGCTGGCCGCATGGAACGTCCGCCAGGCCATCCGGGAAGACGCCCCGGCACGCCACCGCGGCAAGGCCGGGACGCCCACGCTGGGTGGGCTCCTGCTGGTGGGGGCGGCCGCCCTGGGCACGGTGGCGGCCGCCCCGCCGACCCATACGGTGGCGCTGGTGCTGGTGCTGATGGTGGCGTTTGGTGGTATCGGCCTGTTGGACGACGTCCTCAAGGTGCGCCGCGGCCGCAACCTGGGCTTGCGCGCCCGAGAGCGCCTGGCTGCGCAGGCGCTGCTGGCCGCTGGGGCTGTCCTCTACGTGAGCCGCACCATGGCTGAATGGTCTACCCTGGCCATCCCCTGGATGGGCAGGGTGGAGCTGGGGTGGCTCTACGTGCCGTTTGGCATCGCCTTCATCCTGGGCTTCGTCAACGCGGTGAACCTGGCCGACGGGCTGGACGGGCTGGCGGCGGGCCTGAGCGCCATCGCCGCCGGAGCGTACGCGGCCATCGCCCTCCACCTGGGGCAGCCCGGCCTGGGGCTTCTGGCGGCGGGCCTGGCCGGCGCCTGCATCGGGTTCCTCTGGTTCAACGCCCATCCGGCCGAGGTGTTCATGGGAGACGCGGGGAGCAATGCGCTGGGGGCGGGGTTGGCGGGCCTTGCCGTCCTGACGAAGACGGAGCTTGTGCTGGTCGTGGTCGGGGCTGTGTTCGTGGCCGAGGCGCTCTCCGTGCTGGCCCAGGTGGCCTACTTCAAGGCCACCGGCGGGCGGCGCATCTTGCGCATGAGCCCGCTGCACCACCATTTCGAGCTGACCGGGTGGACAGAGACTCAGACGGTAACGCGGTTCTGGCTGCTGGCCGCCCTGGCCGCCCTGGCGGGCCTGCTGGTCGTCTTCTGAGATGCTGCACGAGGCGCTGCGGGGAAAGGCGGTACACGTCATCGGTCCGGCGGGCACCGAGGGGTCGGCGGTGATCGACTTCCTGCTTTCCCGCGGCGTGACCACCATAACCGGGCACGACCTCAGCGCCTCCTCCCAGCAGTTCGCGGAGACCTTCCACCGAACACACCAGTGGCTCCCTCCCGAAGAGCGGCAGGCGGCGCTGGTCCGTCTCCTGGAGTCCCCGGTAAGGATCCGCTACCGCGACGACTACCTGACGGGCATCGAGGGCGCGGAGCTGGTGGTGGTGCCGCAGTCCTGGTTCCGCCACCCGGAGAACGCCCCGCTGCACGCGCTGCGGGCACGGGGCGTACCCTTCACCTCAATGACCCGCCTCTTCTTCCAGACCTGTCCCTGCCCCATCATCGGCGTCACCGGGACCAACGGCAAGTTCACCGTCGCCACCCTGATCTACGAGATGCTGCGGGCGGCCGGTTTTACGGTCTTCTGCTCCGGCAACGACCGCAGTCATGTCCCGATGCTCTACTTCCTGGACCGGATCACCCCCCGTTCCTGGCTGGTGCTGGAGATTAGCAACCGGCAGCTGGTGGACCTGGACCGCAGCCCGCACATCGGGGTCGTCACCAACGTGGCGCCACACCACCTGGACGACCACGGGACGATGGAGGCGTACGCGCAGGTGAAGGCGAGGCTGATCCGCTACCAGGGTCCCGGGGACCACGCCGTGCTCAACCGTGACAACCCGCCTACGGCGGCCATGGCCGCGGAGGCCCGCGGGCAGGTATGGTGGTTCAGCGCCGAGGGGGCGGTGGCCCGGGGCGCGTACCTCGACGGAGAGGTGCTGCGGCTGGCCTGCAGGGACGCACCGGCGGTGCTGCCGGCGGTTGAGTTGGTCCTCCCCGGGCGGGCGATGGTGGAGAACGCCCTGGCCGCCTGCGCCGCCGCCTCCATCGTAGGCGTGTCCCCCGGGGTCATGGCGGGCGTCCTGCGGGAGTTCCGCGGCCTGCCGTACCGGTTCCGCCAGGTGGGAGAATACCGAGGCATTGCCTTCTACGAGGACTCCCTGGCCACCAACCCCACGGCTGCGGCTGCCGCCATCCGCAGCCTGGACCGGCCCTTCTTCCTCATCGCGGGGGGATTCCGCCGTGGAGCGGCCCCCGAAGACTTTTGGCCCATGACGGATGCCCTCGCTGCCTCGGGCCGGTGCCGCGCGGTCCTTCTCATCGGCTCCACAGCCCAGGCGCTGGCCCAGGCGGTGGCGGCGCTCCCTCCGCCTCGTCCGCAAGTGGTCATTGCCGGGACGCTGGAGGCGGCGATGGCGGAAGCGACACGTCTGGCCCGGCCCGGGGAGGCGGTCCTGCTCTCTCCCGGCTGTGAGTCCTTCGACCAGTTCGCCGACTACCGCCAGAGGGGAGACCGCTTCCGCGCCCTGGCGGAGGAGTTTGCGACGGCCGGGGCCAAGTAAGAACCAACTGAATACCGCCTGCCTCCCATGGACGCCGTGCCGCGCCGCCCCCCAGACGTCTACCTCTTTTCCGCCACCGTGGCCCTGATCGGCATCGGCATCGTCATGATCTACAGCTCCAGCGCCATCGTCGCCCTGGAGTGGTTCGGGGACTCCGCCTTCTTCCTCAAGCGGCAGCTGCTGTGGGCCGCCCTGGGGCTTGGAGCCATGTACGTTGCGCTGACCGTGCACTACCCGCGGCTGCGACGGCTGACCCCCGGGCTGCTGCTCGTAGGGCTGCTGGCGCTGGCGGTGGTGCTGGTTCCGGGGGTGGGGCGGGAAGCCGGCGGCGCGCGGCGCTGGCTGGTGCTGGGGCCGGCGACGTTCCAGCCGGCAGAGGCGGCCAAGCTCATCCTCATCCTCTACCTGGCCGGCTATCTGGACAACCGCGGTGCCGCCATCGGACAGTTCCACGTCCTCCGCCCGCCGGTGCTGGTCACGGCCGCGATGTTCCTCCTGGTCGCCGCCCAGCCCGACTTGGGGACTGCCCTGCTCCTGGTGGGCATCGCCGGTACGATGCTCTTCGTGGGGGGCGCCAGCCTGTGGCACCTGGGAGGCGTGTTCCTGGCCGGGCTACCCGTCCTGGCGGCGGTGACCGTGCTGGAGCCCTACCGCGTGCGCCGGCTCATGGCCTTCCTCGATCCCTGGCGCGACCCGCGGGGGAGCGGCTTTCACATCATCCAGTCGCTCCTGGCGCTGGGGTCGGGGGGGCTGCTGGGGGTGGGGCTCGGCGCTAGCCGGCAGAAGTACTTCTACCTCCCCGAGCGGCACACCGACTTCATCTTTGCCATCCTGGGGGAGGAGCTGGGGCTGCTGGGGACGGCGGCGGTGATCGGTCTGTTTGCCTTCATTGCCTACCGGGGGCTGCGCATCGCCCGCTCGGCACCGGATCGGTACGGAGCGATGCTCGCCGCCGGGATTACCACCAGCATCGTGGGACAGGCGGCGGCCAACATCGGGGTAACAGCCGGGATGCTCCCGGTCACCGGCGTACCTCTTCCATTCATCAGCTTTGGCGGCTCCTCCCTGCTGATGACCTGCCTGGGGGTGGGGATCCTGCTCAACATCTCCCAGTACGGCGTCCCTCGCACCCCCCGAGCACTCCCGTGGCAGACGACTAGGGAGGTGGAGTGAGTGGACGATGCGGAGGGCCTCCGGCTGGTCATCGCCGGAGGGGGGACGGGAGGTCACCTCTACCCGGGGATTGCCGTGGCGGAAGTGGCGGAGGCGCGCCTTGCCGCACGGATCCTGTTCATGGGAGGGGCGCGGCTGGAGGCCCAGGTGCTGCGCCCGGGCGGGTGGGCCTTCGTCCGGGTGGCCAGCCGCCCGCTGCCCCGGCGGGTGGGCCATGCCGCCGTCTGGTCGCTGGCAGTAAACGCCGCGGGGACGTTGCAGGCCCTCGGCCACCTGCGGCGCTTTTCACCGCATGCGGTGCTGGCTACCGGCGGGTACGCCGCCGCTCCCGTGGGCCTGGCTGCGTTGTTTCTGGGCATCCCCCTCGTGCTGCAGGAGCAGAACATGCTGCCCGGCCTGGCCAACATCTGGCTCGCCCGCTGGGCCCGGGCGATCTCCGTCCCGGCGCAGATGCCCGGATTCCCCGCGGGCCGTACCGTCGTCACCGGCGTGCCCGTGCGCCCCAGCGCTCTGCACGGCGATCGGGATCGCGCCCGGCGTGCCTTTGGCCTGGCGGCTGACCGATTCACCGTGCTGGTGCTGGGCGGCAGCCAGGGGGCGATGAGCCTCAACCGCGCGGTGGGCGAGGCGGCCACGTTGATGATGTACGAGCCGATCCAGATCCTGCACCAGACGGGCGGCGAGCATCTGGAGTGGGTGCGACGGGAGATCGGGCACCGAGAGCACGTGGGGCCGCCGGTGATCCGGCACATCCCCCTGGCGTTCATCGAGCGGATGGGCGACGCCTACGCCGCCGCGGACCTGGTAGTCTGCCGGGCGGGAGCCTCCACCCTGGCCGAGGTCACGGCCTGGGGGCTGCCGGCCATCGTGGTCCCCTATCCCCACGCGGCGGGACGGCATCAGGACGCCAACGCCAGCCGGCTGGCCGCAGCCGGCGCCGCCGAGGTCATCCCCGATGCAGAGCTGACGGGGCTGCGTCTGCAGGAGTACATCCGGGGGCTGGTCCACGATCGGGTCCGCCTGCGGGCGATGGCGGAGGCGAGCCGCCGTCTGGGCCGCCCTGCAGCCGCGGCCCGCGTCCTCGACCTCCTGTTGGCCGCGACGGGACGGCCGCCCCTCGAGCCTGTCGGTGTCCCATCACCCTCGCGGCCTTCCGGCGGGAGCTCCGGGCAGGTGCTGCCGGCGACGCGGCCGTCCGGCTAGGCTGGTGGGCGGGATGCATCTGGCGGGCCACATCCCATGATCGACCAGCAGCAGCACGTGCACTTCGTGGGCATCGGCGGCGCGGGAATGAGCGCCCTGGCCGAGGTGCTGCTGGCGCGCGGAGCCGCCGTCTCCGGATGCGACATCCGGGCGTCGGATGTCACCCGGCGGTTGGAGGCCCGCGGGGCGGTGGTACGGATCGGCCACAGCCCCGCTCACCTGCAGGGGGTGGACCTGGTGGTGGCCTCGCGGGCGGTGCGGGCGGAGAGCGCGGAGCTCCTGGCGGCGGCGCGCCGCGGCCTTCCGGTCTGGCACCGCGCCCAGTTGCTCGGCCGCCTGATGCGCGACGCCCGCTCCATCGCCGTGGCCGGGACCCACGGCAAGACGACCACCACGGCCATGGCGGCGGCGGTGCTGGTCGCCGAGGGCTTCGACCCCACGGCGCTGGTCGGCGCCGACGTGCTGACGCTTGGCGGCAACGCCCGGGTGGGCGCCTCGCCCTGGATGGTGGCGGAGGTGGACGAGAGCGACGGCTCGCTGCTCCATGTGGCGCCGTGGGCCGCGGTGCTGACCAGCCTGGACCTCACCGACCACACCGACTTCTACGCGTCCCCCGAGCACCTGGAGCGGACCTTTCGCCGCTTCCTGGAGGGGATCAGGGCGGACGGCTTCGCCGCGATCTGCGCCGACCACCCCATCGCCGCGCGCATGGCGTCGGTGCCGCGCGTCCCCGTGATCACCTACGGGCTGGGCGGGGAGGCGGAGCTGGCGGCGGAGGTTGAGGAGCTGCGCGGCCCGTCCAGTCGCGCCGTGGTGCGGCGCGGGGGAAGGCGGTTGGGACGGCTGATCCTCCAGGTCCCCGGGCGGTACAACGTGGCCAACGCCCTCGGGGCCGTGGCCGTGGGCCTGCAGGTGGGGGTTGCCTTCGACAGCATCGCCGCGGCACTGGCCGCATTCCGCGGCGTGCGCCGCCGCTTCCAGATCCGCGGGGAGGCGGACGGCGTCCTGGTGGTCGACGACTACGCCCACAACCCCGTGAAGGTGGCGGCCGTGTTGCGGGCCGCCCGGGAGTGCTGGCCGGGGCGGCGGGTGGTGGCTCTCTTCCAGCCGCACCGCTACACGCGGACGCGGACCACCTACGCGCAGTTCGCCGACGCCTTCCGCGACGCCGACCGGGTGGTGATTACCGAGATCTACCCAGCCGACGAGGAGCCCATCCCCGGGGTAAGCGCCGCGCTGATCGTGGAGGCGGTGCGGCGGCGCCGGCCCGTGGAATTCGTCCCTGCCGCTGAGGAGGCGGCCGAGCAGGTGGCGAGGTACGCCAGGCCCGGCGACCTGGTTCTGACGCTGGGGGCGGGGGACATCTGGAAGGCGGCGGACCAGCTCCTGGAGCGTCTGCGCACCCGGGGGCGACTGTGACGCGGCCGGGCACAGCCACCCTGGAAGCGGAGCTGCGGCAGCGGGCGCGCGACGTGCGGCCCGGCGAGCCTCTGTGGAAGCACGTCTCCATGCGCATCGGTGGCCCGGCGGACCTCCTGGTGATCCCGCGCAGCATGGAGGAGCTGCGCGAGGTGGCGACCTACCTATTCGCCCGCGGAGTCCCCTTCGTCACCCTGGGCCAGGGATCCAACGTCCTGGTGGCGGACGCGGGTGTGCGCGGTGTGGTCATCAAGGTGGGAAAGGGGGTCGACCGCGTCCGCTTTGCCGGCGCGAAGGTGACGGCCGAGGCCGGCCACGGGCTGCCGCACCTGGCCCAGGCGGCGGCCCGACGCGGCCTCGCCGGTCTGGAGTTCGCCGCCGGCATCCCCGCCTCGGTGGGCGGAGCGGTGGTGATGAACGCCGGGGCCCACGGGCACGCCATGAGCGAGGTCGTGGAGCGGGTGCGGGTGGTGACCCCCCAGGGAGAGGAGGTGCTGCCTGCCGCCGCGCTGGGGTACGGTTACCGGACCTCGGTGCTGCAGCACAGCCCGGTGGTGGTGCTGGAGGCGGAGCTGAGGTTGATGCCGGCTCCGGCCGCCGAGGTACAGAGGCGGATGGACGCCTGGCTGGCGCAGCGCAGCGCCACCCAACCCATCGGCCCGCCCAGCTCGGGGTGCATCTTCCGCAACCCGGAGGGAGACCACGCCGGCCGCCTGATCGACGCTGCCGGGGCCAAGGGCCTGGCCGTGGGGGATGCGGTGGTCTCGGAGATCCACGCCAACTACATCGTCAACCGGCACCGGGCCACCGCTGCCCAGGTGCTGGCGCTGATCGAGCAGGTGCGGGAGCGCGTGCGCCGCTTTGCCGGCGTGGATTTGGAGCTGGAGATCAGGTTGCTGGGGGAATTCTAAGCTGCGTTTCGTCCTGCTGATGATCGCCCTCCTGGTGGTGGCCAGCTTGCCCGGCTCGGCCCTGTTCACCCTGCGGCGCATCGAGGTGGAAGGGGCGCGGCGGCTTTCCCACGACGCGGTGCGCGCCGCCTCCGGGCTCGTGCCGGGTTCGCGCTCCATATTCACCGTCGATGCCCGGGAGGTGGAGGAGCGGCTGGCGCGCCACCCCTGGATCGCCGCGGCGCGGGTGCGCGCCCGCCCGCCGCACGGGATCGTGATCCAGATCCGCGAGCGAACCCCCGCCGCTGCCGTCCCCGCCGCATCCGGTTACGCTGTCGTGGACGCCGCCGGCGTCGTGCTGGAGGTGCGGGCGTCGCGTCCGGGGCTGCTACTGGTCTCGGAGCGGGGGAGCACGCCCCCCTGGGTGGCCCCGGGAGAGGAGATCCCCTCGGCGGCGGTGCGCGCCGGGCTGCGCCTGATTTCCCACCTGCCGCAGGCCCTCCGTGCCGCAGCGGTGCACCTGCAGGTGACCCGGACGCTGGAGGTCTTCATCTATACCGCCGACGGCCTGGAGATCCGCGCCGGGCCCCTGCGCGGGCTGCGGCAGCGCCTGGCAGGTGCTCCCGAGATCCTGCGCACGCTCCGGGCCCGGGGGGAGCACCTGGAGTACATCGACCTGAGCCTGCCCGACCAGGCGTTCGTCAAGCCGCGCAGCGCGCCCTGAGCAGACCTCGAATCCCGGCCGGGCTGGCGGCGCGTGGCGCGAGGCGGGAGGGGGCTGCGGCGGGGACGAGGGCTCGCCTGGGGGGCGAGGAGGAGTCGCCGCGGGGGCGTGGAACTAACAAATGATCGGCGCCCCCGGGGCGCCGGGCGGCATTGTGCCCATCCGGGGCGGGCTGGACCCGGCCCGGAGACGACGGACCTGACACGCACCTGGAGTCGCACCTGTGCCGAAGAAGGGCCTGGTCGCCGGTCTCGATATTGGCACCACCAAGGTCTGCGCTCTCGCGGGCGAGGTGGGTGAAGAAGGAGAGGTCCGCATCGTGGGGATGGGGACCTCTCCCTCTTTCGGCCTGCGCAAAGGCGTCGTCGTCGACCTGGACGCCACCATCAAGGCCATCGAGGAGGCGGTGGAGCGCGCCGAGCGCATGGCCGGCGCCCGCTTCAGCGCCGCCTTCGTCTCCGTCTCCGGTGAGCACATCGCCTCGGCCAACTCCCGCGGCATCGTCGCCGTCGCCCGCAGCGACCACCAGATCGAGGAGGGGGACGTCACCCGCGTGGTGGAGGCGGCGCGGATGAACGCGCTGCCCCCCTCCGACCGCGACCTGATCCACCTGCTGCCGCGCGACTTCGTCGTGGACGGCCAGGACGGTGTGCGCAATCCCGTGGGCATGTTCGGCGCCCGGTTGGAGGTGGAGGCGCACATCGTCACGGGCCTGGCCACCATCCTGGCCAACGTGACCAAGTGTGTGCAGGAGGCCGGTCTGGAGGTGGAGGAGCTGGTCCTTGAGCCGCTGGCATCAGCGGAAGCGGTCCTCACCCCTGCCGAGCGGGAGCTGGGTACCGTGCTGGCGGACATCGGAGGGGGCACCACCAGCATCGGCGTCTTCATCGGCGGGGGGCTCTGCCACAGCGCCGTCCTGCCTGTGGGGGGCACCCACCTGACCAACGACATCGCCGTCGGCCTGCGCACGCCCATCAGCGAGGCGGAGAAGCTGAAGGTCCGCGCCGGTGCCGCCTCACCTCACATGGCCGCCGAGGGTGAGCTGATCGAGGTGGTGACCGTGGGAGACCGCACCCCGCGGATCCTGCCGCGGCGGCTGCTGTGCGAGATCATCGAGCCGCGGGTCGCGGAGATCATGGGCCTGCTGCGGGCGGAGCTGCGGCGCAGCGGCTACGCCCACCTGGTGCCTGGGGGCGTGGTGCTCACCGGCGGCACTGCGCTGCTGGCAGGGATCGCCCCGTATGCCGCCGAGGCTCTGGAGCTGCCGGCGCGGACCGGTGCGCCGGATCACGTGAGCGGGGTGACGGAAGCGGTGCGCAGCCCCATCTACAGCACGGCGGTGGGGCTGGTGCAGATCGGGGCGCGGGAGCGCAGCGGGCTGCGCCTGCTGCGGCAGGGCAACGGGAGCAGAGGCGCCATGGGGTGGCTGCGCGGCGTCTTTCGGGCCGTCCTCCAGGGCGCCTAGCGCCAGAGACCGAGGAGTGCCCGTGGTCCCCGGACCCACCCCGCCGGCTCCCAAGGGGAGTGTGGCGGGGGACCACGGGCAGCGCGGTAGCCAATTCGCGGGGTGGGCTGGGGGAGGAGAGGCTATGGGACACACCGAGCGCGATCTGCGCCGCTATGCGGCCATCAAGGTGGTCGGGATCGGCGGCGGGGGGAGCAATGCCGTCAACCGCATGATCCATGCCGGCCTTCGCGGGGTGGAGTTTATCGCCATCAACACGGACGCGCAGGCCCTGGCGCTCTCCAACGCCGACCGGAAGATCCACATCGGGGCCAAGACGACCAAGGGCCTGGGGGCTGGCGGCGACCCCAACGTGGGCCGGCAGGCCGCGGAAGAGAGCAAGGAGGACCTCTTTGAGGCCCTGGAGGGCGCGGACATGGTCTTCATCACCGCGGGGATGGGCGGTGGGACCGGGACCGGGGGCGCGCCCGTCATCGCCGAGCTCGCCCGCGAGCTGGGAGCGCTGACCATCGGCGTGGTGACCAAGCCCTTCTCTTTCGAGGGACGACGCCGCCAGACCACGGCGGAGGAAGGCGCGCGCAATCTCAAGCAGAAGGTGAACACGCTGATCACCATCCCCAACGACCGCCTCCTGCAGATCGTGGACCGCTCCGTCACCATCGTGGAGGCTTTCCGCGTGGCCGACGACGTGCTGCGGCAGGGCGTGCAGGGGATCGCCGACCTGATCACCGTGCCCGGCCTGATCAACCTGGACTTTGCTGACGTGCGCGCGGTGATGGCGGAGGCGGGCTCGGCGCTGATCGGCATCGGCGTGGCCAGCGGCGAGGACCGCGCCCTGCGCGCGGCCCAGGCGGCGGTGAGCAGCCCGCTGCTAGAGACCTCCATGAACGGCGCCCGCGGGGTGCTCATCAACGTCACCGGGGGGCTGGACCTGGGGCTGATGGAGGTCTCGGAGGCGGCGCAGATCGTCAAGGACGCGGCCGACCCCGACGCCAACATCATCTTCGGGGCGGTCATCGACGACAAGGCCGACGGGGAGGTCCGCATCACGGTCATCGCCACCGGCTTCGACGGGGCGCGTCCGGAGGGGAACGGGCAGCCGGAGGAGCCGCTGCGGCTGAAGGAGCCGGTGAAGGTGATCGACGACCTGGACATCCCCGCCTTCCTGCGCCGCCGCTAGACGCCCGGACCGGTGACAATCTCCCGCCGTCCGTCTATGCTGGAATTCGTCCGTGAGCGCCACACTGCCCGAGGAGCTTCCCGCCCAGACCCAGGAGCTGGCCCGCCTAGTGGCGGCATCCTTCCCCGTCGAGGACGTCCTCTTCGAGGGGGAACGGCCGGCCTTCGTGATCCGCCGGCCCCCGGACGTTCAGTCCGCCTTCTCCGCCCTTCGCCGCCGGCTGCAGCCGCTGCGCCTGGTGCCGGCTCTGCGGCGCCGCCGCGGGCGGGATCTGGTCATCCTCCTGCCGGAGCCTCCGCCCCTGCGCACCCGCTGGGAAGTCAACCTCCTCCTCCTGCTGGCAACGCTGGGCACCACCTTCTACGCCGGCTACCAGCAGGCGAGCTTCCTGGTGCGGGAGGGGTTGATGCGCGACGCCACAAGCGCCGCCCTGGCGTTCTCCCTGCCCCTTATGGCCATCCTGCTCACCCACGAGATGGGGCACAAGGTGGCCTCCATGCTGAGGGGCATCCGGGCCAGCCTGCCCTACTTCATCCCCATGCCGCCGCTGCCCACCGTGCTGCCCATCGGGACACTGGGTGCCGTGATCCTGACGCGCTCCCCGGCGCCGGACCGCAACGGCCTGATGGACCTGGGCGCCTCCGGTCCCCTGGCGGGGTTCCTGGTGGCCATCCCGGTCCTCGTCTACGGCATCAAGCACTCCTTTGTCCTGGAGGCGCTCTCCGCCCCGCTGGTGAGCATCCCCGACCCGCTGCTGGTGCAGTGGCTGAGCCGGGTGCTCCTCGACGCCCCCGAGGGCAGCATCATCCTGGGCCACCCCACCTACTGGGCCGGGTGGATAGGCCTGCTGGTGACGAGCCTCAACCTCCTGCCGGCCAGCATGCTGGACGGCGGCCACGCCGTGCGCGCGGCGCTGGGCCCTGAGCGCCACCGGATCGTCTCGTATGTGGCTGTGGCGGTGGCCCTGGCTCTGGGGTATGTCCCCATGGCCGTCCTCATCCTCTTCTTCAACGCGCGCGGCCACCCCGGACCGCTGGACGACCTGACGCCGCTGTCCCCGTCCCGCGTCCTGATGGGATGCCTGCTTATAGGGATATTCGCGGTCAGCGCTGTGCCGCTTTGGGCCGTCCGCCCCGTTCCCTGAGGCGGAGAGCCTCTCGAGATAAATCCCGATGATCCAGGCGGCATGGGCCGTCTTTCGCAAGGAGCTGCTGGAGGCGGTCCGCGACCGGCGTACCCTGCTGCTCGCGGTGCTGCTGCCGGCGGTCGTCATGCCCGCCGTGGCCCTGGGGCTGCCCGCCCTGGCGCTGCGCGAGGAGACGCGGCTGCGTCACGCCCCCGCCCGGGTGGCCGTGGCGGGAGGAGAGATCCTGCGGGAGTGGCTTGACGCCGCCACAGCCCGGGGCTGGATCGAGGTGGTGGCTGTCCCCGCGGCGGAGGCGGCGCTGCGTCGCGGGACCGTGCACGCGGTGCTCGAGGCGGCCCCGGGGCCCCCCGGCGGGTCGCCCCGCCTGCGGGTCCTCTACGACGAAGGCTCCGTCGCCTCCCTCCTGGCCAGGCAGAAGATCGAACGGGCGATCGCCGAGTTCAGCCTGGCTCACGTGGAGGCCGAGCTGGCCCGCAGCGGCGTCCGTCCGGAGCGGCTGCTTCCCCTGCAGGTGGAGTACGCCAGCGTGACGCCGCCTGGCCGGGCTGGTGGGGCGCACCTGGCCCTGATCCTGCCGTTCTTCATGACCGTGTGGATGCTGCTGGGGGGCCAGTACGCGGCGCTGGACCTGGGGGCGGGGGAGCGGGAGCGAGGCACCCTCCCCGCCCTGCTGCTGGCTCCGCCGGACCGGCTGGCGCTCGTCCTGGGGAAGTTCGGCGCGGTTTTCATCCTGGCGACGGCCTCGGTGGTGCTGGTGGTGGCCGCCGTCCTGCTTTCCCTCCGCTTCACGTCCGCCGCTCCCGCTGCACTCTCCGCCTCGGCCGCAGGAGCGCTTGTGGGCGCCGGGCTGCCCTTAGCCGCCTTCCTCAGCGCCCTGCAGCTTCTCCTCAGCCTGTCCGCGCGCAGCGTGCGCGAGGCCCAGCAGCTCTTTACCCCGGTCTACCTGCTGGCGGTGGGCAGTGTCCTGCTTGCCCAGATCGTGCCGGAATGGGGGCAGCGTACCTGGGTCTACGCCCTGCCCGGTCTCAACGGGCCCTTCCTCCTCCGCGCCCTGCTGCTGGGCGGTGCCGGCTCCCCGGAGCTGGTGCTGGCGGTCCTTGCCCTCCTGGCGGCCACCGGTGCGGCCCTGCTGCTTGGCGCCTGGGTGTACAGACGGGAGGGGCTGGTGTCGGGGTAGGGTCCGGGGCTGTCCTGAGTCCAAGCCCCATCAGACCGGCCTTCCGGGCCGGATCAGGCTGTTTTTTAGGGTTTTGTTCTCACAACATCTGGGGCAAAGTCGCTCTTGACCCACAATATCTTGAGGTGTAGAATCGCTTTGCGTTGCCGCCTGCCAACAGCTTCGACCGCGCGAGCAGCCGATGCGCTGTCCGTACTGCGAACACGAGGAGAGCAAGGTGCTGGACTCCCGCCCCGTGGATGACGGGGCGGCGATCCGGCGCCGGCGGGAATGCCTGCGCTGCGGCCGCCGCTTCACCACCTACGAGCGGGTAGACCACATCCCCCTGATGGTGGTCAAGCGCGACGGCAGGCGTGAGCCTTTCAGCCGCGACAAGATCCTGGCCGGTCTGGTGAAGGCTGCGGGGAAGCGGCCCATCTCCATGGAGGCGCTGGAGACGCTGGTCCAGGCCGTAGAGCGGGAGATTCGCAACCGCGGTGAGCGCGAGGTCCCCAGCGTGCGGATCGGGGAGATGGTGATGGAGCGGCTGCGCCACCTCGACGACGTGGCCTATGTCCGCTTCGCCTCCGAGCACCGCCGCTTTCAGGATGTGGACACCCTGGTGGAGGAGATCGAGACGCTCAAGGCCCGCAAGGCGCGCGAGGCCGCCGGCCGCGCGCAGGTTCCTCTGATCCCACTGCCCAACGGCACCGAACAGCAGTAAGCACGCCCAGGGGGGTGAACGCCATGGAGGCCGCTCTTTCTACCCGTCACGCCGCCACCGACCTTCCGCCTGAGACCCTGGCCTACTTTGGGGGCGACGATCTGCGCGCGCGCGTCTTCCACGACAAGTACGCACTGCGCGACCCCGAGGGGCGGGTGCTGGAGAAGACGCCTCCGGAGATGTGGCGGCGCATCGCCCGGGAGCTGGCCTCGGTGGAGGCACCGGAGAAGCGGGCGGAGTGGGAGGAGAAATTCTACTGGCTGCTGGAGGATTTCCGCTTCATCCCCGGCGGGCGGATCATGCACGCCGCGGGCAATCCCAAGCGAGTGACGGCTTTGAACTGCTACGTCATTCCCATTGAGGATGATTCTATTGAGGCGATCTTCGACTGGATGAAGCGGGCTGCCCGAACGTATTCGATGGGAGGCGGTGTGGGTTGCATTCGTGAAGGAGCGCAGGTTGTGACGCGAAGGGGTGTCAAGCGGATCGAGGAGGTTCGTGAGGGCGAGGAAGTGGCCAGTTTTGATCCGAGCCGGGCTCGTTTCGAATGGCAGCCGGTTCAGAAGTGCCATCTGTTTGAAGTCGCAAATCGAGATGCGGTTCGCATTACCTTCGGTGATGGATCTTACATCATCACCTCGTACTGGCATCCCACCCTCGTTTACGAAGAGGGGAAGTTCGTATACAAGGAGGCGGAATCAGTCGAAGCGGGGGATCTGGCTCTTGCCTACACGCTCCATCCGGGCATGACGCCCAACGCTCGTACGCCGGATGAAGCCTGGTTGACCGGGGCATATCTCGGCGAGGGCTGTGCCTATCGAGAACAGCGAGGACGTCGACATCTGTATCAGCGGGATTACAAGGGCCTGGGGCTGGACCGTCAGCGCTACCGTCTCAAGTTTGCGGGAGAGTCCCGGGAGGTTGTCGAGGTGTTCGCGGGGGGAATCAATGCGGTCTGCGGCACCGCCGTCAGTGCCCATGTGGTGAACCGCCCGGATTACCGCCGGCCGGTGTTCGAGGCGACGACGAACAGTTACGGGTTGGTGAGACTCCTGCAGGACGTCGACTGGCAGGTGGGTCGGAAGGCCCGGACACTTCGAATTCCTTCCTGGGTGTGGTCCGCGTCCCAGGACACCATACTGGGCTTCCTGGCCGGCCTGGTGGACACAGATGGGTCCGTATGCGCTTCACGAGGACGACTGACGCTCTCTACGGCCTCTGAGCAACTTGCCTGGGAGGTGAAGGCCCTCCTGGCCCTCCTGGGGGTCGAGTCTACCGTCCGATTCCGTCCACGCACGGGTAGCGCATTCGCTATCGGAGGCCGCAGGCCGCTGTGGAGTGTCGTCGTTTATGACGACGGGTTTCTCAGCCAGCTTGCGCCGTTCATGCGCCACCCAGAAAAGCGCCGTCGTCTCCGGGAGGCGATTCGCTTTGCCGACAAGAAGCGGAGCTTTCCACTGCCTGATGACTTTGTGAGGTTTCTCCTGGGCCTCAAGGAGAACTATGGCGTTGTACCTCCAACCATTCGGTTCGGTCTGCGCCATGGGAAGCGTAAGCTTCGCAGAGATGTCTTCTGGCGCATGGTGAATGCGCTTCTTAACCGTGTGTCCGATCCTCGCGATGTGGCGGCGTTGCGCTACTACGCTGATCTCATTCCCCGATTGAGGAGAGTCGAGCATGTTGAGAGAGGCGTTGAGGGATCCACTCGCTTCTACGACCTTACCGTCGGCGGTAACAACAACTATGTAGCGGGATTCGGTGGCTTCTACGTGGTCCACAACACGGACATCTCCATTCTTCGTCCCCGGGGCTCCCCGGTGAACAACGCAGCCCGCAGCAGCACAGGGTCGGTTTCCTTCATGGAGCTCATGTCCCTGACGACGGGCACAATCGGCCAGAGCGGTCGACGGGGCGCCTTGATGATTACAATTGCCGACAATCACCCCGACGTTCTCGACTTTGTGAAGATCAAGCGCAACCTCGATCGCGTGCGCTACGCCAATATCAGCGTCCGCATCTCCGATGCATTCATGCAGGCAGTCGAACGCGACGAGCCCTGGGAGCTGGTCTTCGAGAACGCGCACGTGACCATACGCAGGTCGATTCGAGCACGTGAGCTCTGGCAGGAACTGATCAAGGGGGCCCGTGACTACGCTGAGCCGGGAGTCATCTTCTGGGATACCGCAAAGCGGCTGTCAACAAGCGAATACAACGGGATGCATATCCTGACCACCAACCCGTGTAGCGAGATCACGTTGGAGCCATACGGATGTTGTTGCCTGGGTAATCTGTGCCTTGCTCGGTTTGTCGTTGATCCCTTCACACCTGAGGCTAGAGTCGACTGGTCACAGCTGGAACGCGCGCTACGCTACGCGACGCGGTTTCTGGACAACGTGCTGGACTACAATGCCGACCGGCACCCTCTGCCCCAGCAGCGGGAGGCCAGCCTGAAGTCCCGCCGCATCGGCGTGGGATTCACCGGCCTGGGCGACATGCTGATCAAGCTGGGGCTGAAGTACGACACGGAGGAGGCCATCGCCTTCGTCGACGGGCTCTTCGACCGGATCAAGAACATCGTCTACGACGAGAGCGTCAACCTGGCTGTGGAGAAGGGGCCCTTCCCCGCCTACGACCCCCTGCAGCACTTCCGGTCTCCCTTCCTGCGGACGCTGGCACCGGAGGTGGTGGAGCGCATCCAGGCCCACGGCCTGCGCAACGTGGCCCTGTTGACGGTGCCCCCGGTGGGCAGCGGCGCGGCACTGGCCGGGGTGACCAGCGGCATCGAGCCCATCTTCGACCTCTCCTACATCCGCCGTTCTGAGTCGCTCTCGCAGGAGGTGTTCAGGGTCTACCACCCGCTCGTTCGCGAGTACATGACCCGCTTCGGGATCCAGCGGGAAGAGGACCTGCCGCCCGTCTTCGTCACGGCCCACCAGATAGCGCCCGACATGCGGGTGAAGATGCAGGCGACGATCCAGAAGCACATCGATCACTCCATCAGCAGCACGGTCAACCTGCCGCACGATGTGCCCGTGGAGGAGGTGGAGCGCATCTACTTCCTGGCCTGGAAGCTGGGGGCCAAGGGCATCACGGTGTATCGGGAGTCCAGCCGCGAGGGGATCTTGATCACCGAGGCGCAGGCCAGAGCGTCGGGGATGGCCGCCGCATCCGCCGCCCCCCAGCCGCCCACGCCCCAGCCGTCCGCGCCCGTCCGTCCCTCCCCGCGCCCTCGTCCCAAGGTGACCAGCGGCCGCACGGAGCGCATCGAGACGCCCCGCGGCCGGATCTACGTGGTGGTCAACGAGGACGACCTGGGGGTGTGCGAGGTCTTCGTCCACTCCTTCGACGTGGAGGCGGAGGCCATCGGGCGTCTCACCTCCCTGGCCCTGCGCGCGGGGGTGGACCCGCGCGAGGTGATCGAGCAGCTCTGGCGCGTGCAGAGCAAAGAGGTGGCGCTGGACCGCAGCAGCGACGGCACCGTGGTGCGAGTGACCACCATCGCCCAGGCGGTGGCCCTGGGGCTGGGCCGGGCGCTCTACGGCGAGGGTTTCCGGCCCGACAAGGAATTCCCCCGCGCCGACGCCCTCCCCGACCCGCTGACGCGGGCGCGGCAGGAGCGGCTGCCCTTCGACCGAGGCACGCGCCTGCCGGCAGGGGAGCCCGGCGGCTCCGCCTCCGAGCGCAACGGGGAGGAGCCCATCCCCATTGCTGGCGCCGCGTTTCCCCAGGAGTTCGTGGGCATCTGCCCGGACTGCGGGGCGACCCTGATTCACGAGAACGGCTGCGCCACCTGCCGCTCCTGCGGCTACTCCCGGTGTTGACGGTGGCGTAAGGGCGCAGCGGATGATGGACCTGTGGCCCGGGGGACGGCCGCGGGGCATAGTGGCGCGTCCTGCCGTGCCCACCTTCTGCTACACTAACGACGAGACCTCTGCGGCAGGCCCATCCGCTGCGGAGGCGTGGCGCGGAGGAGGTGGCCTTCCGGATACCAAAGGAGGGCGCAGTCAAGTAGCCTATGTGAGCGGGAGGGACGCCATGAGGAGATATGGTGGTTTGCTGGGAATAGTCGCGGCGCTGCTGGTCATGACTGTAGCGCCGGTTCTGCGGCCTGTACCGGCCTCGGGTCAGGTGAACCTTGTCATGGCTTTCGTGCCCTCGCTCGACGCAGAGAGAGTTCTGGCCAGCGGGTCTGTGGTGGCCCGCATGTTGGAGGTCGCCACGGGGTACAAGATCACCGCCACCGTCCCCACCAGCTACGCGGCAACCATTGAGGCTCTGTGTGCGGGACGCGTCCATATCGCCTGGTTCGCCCCAACCTCGTACGTGCTGGCCAATGCGCGCTGCGGCGCTGAGGTGGGGCTGATCGCCATCCGGTTCGACCGGCCCTACTACGGCGCGCAGCTTCTGGTGCGCGCCGATCTGGGAGCCAAGAGCCTGGCCGATCTGAAGGGCAAGCGCTTCGCCATGGTGGATCCTGCGTCCACTTCGGGATACATCTGGCCGATGGTCTACATCAAGCGCAAGGGGTTTGACCCCTTCACGTTCTTCAGCCAGGTCGTTCAGACCGGCGGCCACGACAAAGTGGTCATAGCTCTCTACCAGGGCAGCGCCGATGTGGGGTCTACCTTTGGCGACCAATTCGGCAGCGATGCCCGCGACCGCGTGGCCCGGCAGTTTCCCGATGTCAAGCAGAAGGTCCTCATCCTGGAGTACGTGGGGCCGCCGACGATTCCCTACATCCCCAATGACACCATCAGCTTCCGCAAGGAGCTGTCGGCTGAGGTGAAGGAGAAGATCACCAAGGCCATGTTCAGAATTGCCCAGACGGCACCGGGCAGGGAAGCGGTGGACGCCCTGTATCAGCACCAGGGGTACGCGGACTACGGTCTCCTGGTGACCAAGTACGGGGTCGATCGGCGGCTGGTGCCCAGCCTGGACGCCTTCTTCAACCCCATCCGAGATGCGGTCAAGTTGCTTGGTCTCGATTTGACCAAGATCGTGCGCTAGCCTGCGGTATGCGGTGCAGAGGTGATGGGGAGGGGACCCGATGCGGGCCCCTCCCCTGTATGCGCATGGAGGGGTGCGGTGAAGGGCGCAGCCATTCGGATTGAACACCTTACCAAGGTCTACCCTGACGGAACACGGGCGCTGGACGATGTCAGCTTTGTGGTCAACCCTGGAGACTTCATGGTGGTCATCGGCCTGTCAGGATCGGGCAAGTCGACGCTGATGCGCTGCATCAACCGCCTGATCGAACCGACCTCGGGCCGGATCTACATCGACGACATCGAGGTCACGGCGTTGAAGCCGGATGAACTGCGAGCTTTGCGGCGCCAGATCGGCATGATCTTCCAGCAGTTCAACTTGGTGAAGCGCTCCTCGGTCCTGACCAACGTCCTCTCCGGCCGGTTGGGCTACCTGCCGCCTGCCTGGGCGCTGACCAACTACTTCCCTCGCGACCTGAAGCAGCGGGCTATGGAAAACCTGGAGCGGGTGGGCATCCCGGAAAAGGCCTTCACCCGGGCGGACCAGCTCAGCGGCGGACAGCAGCAGCGGGTCGGGATCGCCCGGGCCCTGATGCAGGAGCCCCGGCTGATCCTGGCCGACGAGCCCGTGGCCAGCCTCGACCCCGCCACCTCCCACTCCGTGCTCAAGTACATCGAGGAGCTGAACAGGAAGGACGGGATCACCGTGCTGTGCGCCCTGCACTTCCTCAGCCTGGCCCGCCGCTACGGCACACGCCTCATCGCCCTCAAGGCCGGGCGGGTGGTTTTCACCGGATACCCCCACGAGATCGACGAGGTCCGCTTCCGGGAGATTTACGGTGAGGAGGCTGTGGAGGTGGAGATCGCCTAGGATGGCACACGAAACCGTCACCAGGCCCGTTCCCCCGGCCATTCCCCGACCGCAGACACGACCCTGGACGCTGGCGCTGCTGATGCTGGCGCTGGGTCTCGTCTACGCCTACGGGTGGAGGGTCACCCAGATCGATATCGGCCAGCTTGTGACCAACGCACATCTGATCCGGCCGCTGGTGCGGGACCTGGTTCGGCCGGACGTGCTGGCCTGGGTCCCGCGCACGCAAATCGCCGCAGCACCGTTCAGCTACTCAACGGAGGGTGCTCCGGCGCAAACGCCATCGGCCAGCGGCCCCAGGCTGAGGCTCTCATCTGTGGTGGTTCAGCCGGGGCAAACCCTGGAGATACGCGGTGAAGGGTTTGCCCCCAACCGTCCTGGCCGCCTGATCTGGACCGATCAGGCAGGCGCCACGGCCCAGGGGCCCCAGTTCCGCACCGACGCCCAGGGGCGCTTCGCCCTCACTCTGCCCGTGCCCCAGATGATCGGCACCCACCACCGCGTCACCGCGGAGATCACGTTGGAAGGACGGCAGCTCCGCCCCAGCGTGACGGCGAAACTGGTCTTCGGCCGCCTGGTGGAGACCGTCTTCCTGGCCCTGATGGGGACCACCCTGGCGGTGATCTTCGCTGTGCCCATCAGCTTCCTGGGGGCCCGGAACCTGATGGCGCGCAGCCCCGTGGGGACGGCCGTCTACTACGTGGTGCGCACCGTCATGAACATCGCCCGCTCCATCGAGCCCCTGATCATGGCCACGGTCTTCGCGGTGTGGGTGGGGATCGGGCCCTTCGCCGGGGTGCTGGCCCTCGCCCTCCACTCCATCGCCTCCCTGGGCAAGCTCTACTCCGAGCAGATCGAGTCCATCGACCCCGGCCCCATCGAGGCCATCACCGCCACCGGTGCCAGCGCCCTGCAGGTGATCCGCTATGCGGTGGTCCCGCAGATTGTCCCGCCGTTCATCGCCTTCACCATCTACCGCTGGGACATCAACGTACGCATGTCCACCGTCATCGGCATGGTCGGCGGCGGGGGAGTGGGCTTCCTGCTCATGCAGTTCATCAACCTGCTGCAGTGGCAGCAGGCGGCCACCGCCGTCTGGGGGATCACCATTGTGGTGGCGGTGATGGACTACATCAGCGCCGTGGTGCGGGAACGTGTCGTCTGAGCCGGCCATCGCCGCCGCTCCGGTCACGGCCGCCAACGGCTTGCCGTTTCTGCGCGCCCCCACCCTTGAGGGCGACGGCGTGCTCCACGGGTTCACCACACGGCAGGGCGGCGTCAGCCCGCCGCCCTATGCCACCCTCAACCTGGGCCGCGCGGTGGGGGACGCACCCGCGTGCGTGGCGGCCAACCGGCGGCGGGCCCTGGAAGCGCTGGGCGCCGACCCCGGCAGCCAGGTGGAGGCCTCCCAGGTCCACGGGCGGACGGTGGCGGTGGTGGGGCGCAGGGATCGGGGAGCCAAGGTTTCCGGCGCCGATGTCCTCCTCTGTGCAGAGCCGGGCGTGACGCTGGCCATCCACACCGCGGACTGCGTGGCCATCCTCCTCTGGGACCCCCGGCGGCGGGCGGTGGGCGCGGCGCACGCCGGATGGCGGGGGACCGCGGCGGGAGTGGCGGCGGCCGCGGTCCAGGCCATGGTCCGCACCTTCGGCAGCGACGCCTCCGACCTGCGCGTCGCCCTCGGCCCGGCCATCGGCCCCTGTCACTACGAGGTGGACGAGCCTGTCGCAGCCGCGTTCGCCGCGTGGCCGTGGGCGGGACAGGTGCTGCATCCCGGGCGGCCGGGTCGGTGGTGGCTGGACCTGGTCGGGGCCAACCGCGTGACGCTGGTGGATGCCGGCGTGCCGGCGGAGCACATCTGGAGCAGCGGACTGTGCACCGCCTGTCGGGCGGACCTGTTCTTCTCCTACCGCAGGGACGGGGTCACCGGTCGCATGGGTGCCATGATCGGCCTGGCATAGAGGCCAGGAATCCCCGGCACCCCGTAGAATTACCTTGCAGGGGTCGTACGAGGACCTGGCGCAGCGTCTGGCCGCGGTCCGGGAGCGGATGCAGGCAGCCGCGCGACGGGCCGGCCGGGCGGCGGACTCGATTCGTCTCGTCGCCGTGACCAAGGGCGTTACCGCGGCGCGTATCCGGGAAGCCATGGCCCTGGGGATCCTGGACTTTGGCGAGAACCGCATCCAGGAGGCGCTGCCCAAGATCGCCGCCCTGGGCCCCGGGCCCCGCTGGCACCTGGTGGGGCACCTGCAGCGGAACAAGGTGCGCCGCGCCGTCGAGGCGTTCGCCCTGATCCACTCGCTGGACTCCCTGCCGCTGGCGGAGGCCATCGCCCGCCGGGGAGAGGCGGCGGGGCGCCAGGTCGAGGTGCTTCTCCAGGTCAATGTGGCCGGCGAGCCGCGCAAGCACGGGTTCGCCCCGGAGGAGGTACCGGAGGCGGTGCGCCGCATCAAGGCCCTGCCCGCCCTGTCCCTGCGCGGGCTGATGACGATTGCGCCGCTGTCGACCGACGCGCAGATGGTCCGTCCGGTCTTCCGCCGGTTGCGGGAGCTGCGGGATGCCCTGCGGGTGCAATGGCCGGAGGTGGACGAGCTGTCCATGGGCATGAGCGAGGACTTCGAGGTGGCCATCGAGGAGGGCGCGACCCTCGTCCGGGTGGGCCGGGCAATTTTCGGGGAGCGTCCTCTGCCACCTTCGACCTGAGCGAGAAGCGGGAGAGCGCTCTACCAGGGGGGAGGGGGTAGCAGGAGGGATGCCTCGTGGGAGCCATGGAGAAGTTCATGACATTCCTCGGGTTGTCCGAGGAGGTTGATGAGGAGGACGCCCAGGGCGCGGAGGTGGCGCCGCCCACGCGGCGGACGCCGGTGTTCAGCCTGCATGCGCAGCGGCAGTGGGAGATCATAGTCATCGATCCCCGCTCGCTGGAGGACGCCCGGCGGGGGGCGGACTTCGTCAAGGCCCGCCGCCCGGTCTTCGTCAACCTGCAGGGGGTCGGGCCGGAGGTGGCCCGGCGTATCGTCGACTTCCTCAGCGGGGCCACCTACGCGCTGGACGGGCACCTGCAGCGGGTGGGGGAGGAGATGTTTCTCTTCACGCCCAGCAATGTGCTCATCACGGCAGAGCTGCCCCCACCCGAGCGTGCGGCCGTCTTCCCCATCGAGTAGTGAAGGGGGTGCCCGTGAGGACGGTCTGGTGGGAGAAGGGGACGGTCCGCCTGCTGGACCAGACCCGCCTTCCCGGCGAGGTCACCGTGCGCGCCTGCCGCACCTGGGAGGAGGTGGCCGAGGCCATCCGTGGCCTGGCTGTCCGCGGGGCACCGGCCATCGGCGCGGCCGCCGCCTACGCCGTGGTTCTGGCGGTTCAGGGTGCGCCGGCCCACGCCGCTCCCGCGGAGCTGCAGCGAGCCGTGGAGGGGCTGCTGGGGACCCGGCCCACGGCCGTCAACCTGCGCCGGGCCCTGGAGCGCATGCAGGCGGCGGCGTCCCGCGGCGGAGGGGCCCTGGCGGAGACGCTGCTGCAGGAGGCGGAGGCCATCGCCGCCGAGGACATCCGCGCCAACCGCGCCATCGCCGAGCACGGCGCAGCCCTCATCCGCCCCGGAGAACGCATCCTCACCTACTGCAACACCGGCAGCCTGGCCACCGTGGAAGGCGGCACCGCCTACGGCATCCTTCGCCGTGCCCACGAGCAGGGCAAGGGGATAGAGGTCATCGTCTGCGAGACGCGCCCCGTCCTGCAGGGGGCGCGCCTGACCACCTGGGAGCTGCGGCGGGACGGCATCCCGGCCACCCTCATCACCGACAACGCCGCCGGCAGCCTGATGGCCCGCGGCGAGATCGACCGGGTCATCGTCGGCGCCGACCGCGTGGCCCGAAACGGCGACGTGGCCAACAAGATCGGCACCTACACCCTGGCGGTGCTGGCGCGGGCGCACGAGATCCCCTTCCTGGTGGCCGCGCCCCTCTCGTCGTTCGACCCGCTGGCAGCCGACGGCGGCGCCATCCCCCTGGAGGAGCGTCCGGCTGAGGAGGTCGTCCGCTGGGGCGGCCGGCAGGTGGCGGCGGAGGGGGTGCGCGTGCGCAATCCGGCTTTCGACCTCACCCCACACCACCTGGTCACCGCCATCGTGACCGACGGCGGCGTGGCCACACCCCCCTACACGCACTCGCTGGCCCGCCTTCTGTCTACCGCCGTGGAAAGCTAGGGGCTCTGCCGGTGCGCACCCGCCCCACCAGCCATCTGGTCCTCCTGCTCATCGCCGTCCTGTGGACGGCACAGGCCGTGCACAGCATGGAGTACCTGGGGCGGTTCATGTTCCACACCTACATGGTCAGCGTGCGCTGGCTGCAGATTCTCTTCATCGCCCTGAGCGTCTCCATGGGGACGATGCTCCTGCTCAGTCTGGGCCGCCGTCCCACCTCGCCCCGGGGCCGGCGGGCGCGCCCCTTTGTCTCCGTGCTGGTGCCGGCGCGGGACGAGGAGCGGGTCATCGAGGAGACCCTGCGCAGTCTGGCGCGGCTGGACTACCACGCCGGGGGGCGCCGCCGCTATGAGATCATCGTCATCGACGACGGCTCGCGGGACGGGACGCCGCGTATCCTGCGGCGGCTGGGGCGGGAGCTGGGGATCCGGGTGGTGCGCACGGCGGTGGGCGGGCGGGGGAAGGCAGCCGCGCTCAACGCGGGGACGCAGCACGCCCGCGGGCGGTTGCTGGCGGTCTTCGACGCGGACGCCCGCGTGGCCCCGGACTACCTGCAGCGGCTGGTGGCCGCGCTGGACGATCCCCGGGTGGGCGGCGTGCAGGGGCGGCGGCTGTTCTATAACGCCGGAAGGAACCTCCTCACCCGGATGCAGGACGACGAGTTCGCCATCTCCTGCACCGCCCTGCAGCGGGCGCGGCAGGTGGCGGGTTGCTTCGTCACCTTCGCCGGCAACGGAATGCTGGTGCGGCGCGAGGCGCTGCGGGCGGCGGGCGGGTGGAACGAGCACGCCCTCACCGAGGACATCGACCTCTCCGTGCGCCTCTACCTGGCCGGCTGGCGCATCCGCTACTGCGACGACGCCGTGGTCTGGGAGGAGGCGGTGGAGGGTGTGGGCGCCCTGCTCCGCCAGCGCACCCGCTGGTTCGAGGGGGCGTTGCGCTGCCTGGGCGAGCTGCTCCCCGCGCTGCTGGTGGCCCGTGTTCCGCTGCGGGTGCGGCTGGACATGTTCTTCTTCCTGACCGGGTTGCTGCTGGCGACGCTGGCGCTGCTCACCACCTACGCCTATGCCCTGATCGGGCTGGCGGGTGCCGTCGTCCTCTTCCTGGGCATCGCCCAGGAGGTGATGGTGGCCATCTCGGCGTTCTTCACTCTGGCGTTGGTGGCCACCGTGGTGCGGGAGCGGGGGTGGTCACCGCTGGCTGTAGGCACGGCGTTGCTGCGCTCCTCCGTCTTCGCCCTGCACCGGGTGGTTGTGGTGCCGCTGGCCATCGCCCGCTATGTGCGCGCGGCGGTCACCGGCCGGGTGGACTGGGCCAAGACTGTCCACCTGGGCACCGTCTCCAGGGAGGGCGCCGGGGGACACCCGGCCTGAGGCCCGCGCGGCCCCCTCACACCAGGCGCGTGTAGATCTCTCGCAGGCGGCGGCCCACCTGCTCCAGGGAGTGGCGCTCGGCGAAGGCGCGCGAGGCGGCGCTCAGCCGGCAGCGTAGCGCCCCGTCGGCCGTCAGGCGGAGCAACTGCGCGGCAAACTCCTGGGGATTGGAGCCCTTCAGGCAGTTCTCCCCGTGGGTGAAGCGGTCGGTGAAGCATTCGGCATCGCGCAGCACCAGCGGCCGCCCCGCCGCCGCCGCCTCCAGTATGGCGATCCCCTCATTCTCTACCAGGCTGGGGAAGAAGAAGAGGTCGCCGGCGGCGTAGGCATCGGCGACGTCGTCCACGTAGCCGGGGAAGCGCACGTTGGGCGGCGCCTGGGCGATGACGTCCAGCGTCTCCGCCTTCACCACCTTGGAGATGCGGCCGAACCAGACGAAGGAAAGCTCGGGCACCCGGCGGGCAACCTCACAGAAGGTGTCCACGCCCTTGCGCAGCAGGACCAGCCCCACGGCGAATACCACGGTGCCGGAGAGGCCGTAGCGCCGACGGGCGGCCAGGCGGCGGCGTTCCGAGGGCTGGAAGCGGCGCAGATCCACCCCGTTGCTCACCACCTCAATGGGGCGGGTTACCTCGTAGCGCCGCAGCACCTCCCGGGTGTAGGGCGAGGGGGCGATGAGCAGGTCCGCCTTGTTGTAGTAGTAGCGGAGGAAACGCCCCAGGTAGGGTGCCACGGTGTCGCTCATGACAAAGGAGTTGGCATAGTCCTCCGCCGTGGTGTGGCTGTGCATGACCACCGGCCGGCGGCCGGCGTACTTCTCCGCCAGGTAGACGGAGCGCGGACCGATGGAGTGGATGTGCAGGAGGTCGAAGTCTTCCCGCGGGTCGGAGGTGACGTCCACTCCCGCGGCCTGCAGGGCCTTGATCTGGTTCTCGTAAGCGCGGTGGATCCCGCTGCTCCAGACGCGCCGCTTGCTGCGCTCCAGATACACGCAGACTCTCAATCGCAGCCCCTGCGCGGCCGTGGTGTCCCGCGGCGGAATTGGCCCGACACGTACCCCACGCGTTGCCGAATCGGGCCCGACAATGAAGACTTACGCGCGGTCGCCCCCTCCTCCTGCTGCGCGGCCGCCGGGGTCAGGCCAGCCGGGCGGGCAGGAGCTCGGGGGATTCGCGCGGGGAGACCTCCTGCAGGGTGCTGCGCTCCACCGCTTCGGCCAGCAGAGGCTCCACGGCCATGCCCCGCTCCTGGTCTTCCACCTCCGCCAGGGTGGGCTGGGTTCGCGGGTGGGCCGGGACGAACAACGAGCAACAGTCCTCGTAGGGGAGGATGGAGATCTCGTAGGTGCCGATGTCGCGGGCGCGGGCGGTGATCTCCGTCTTGTCCATGCCGACCAGGGGGCGCAGGACGGGGAGCGCGGTGGCGGCATCGATGACGGCCATGGAGGGAAGGGTCTGGCTGGCCACCTGCCCCACGCTCTCCCCCGTCACCAGGGCCAGGGCGCCCTCGCGCCGGGCGATCCGCTCCGCCAGGCGCATCATCATCCGCCGCAGCACCGTCACCCGCAGGTCCGCCCGCACGGTCAGCTGCACCGCCCGCTGGATCTCGGTGAAGTAGGCCACCCACAGGCGCAGAGGGCCGGCGTACCCGGCGAGGACGCGGCAGAGGTCCACCACCTTCAGCTTCGACCGCTCGTTGACAAATGGAAAGGCGTAGCAGTGCACGGGGGTAACCGTCAGCCCGCGGCGTGCGGCCATCCAGACGGCCACGGGACTGTCGATACCCCCGGAGAGGAGGGCCACCACAGGGCCCCCCGTGCCCACGGGCAGTCCGCCGGGACCGGGCAGGACCTCCGTGTAAACGTAGGCACGGTCGCGCACCTCCACGGCCACCGTCAGGTCCGGCGCGGTCAGGTCCACCCGCAGGCCGAAGCGTTCCTGCAGGTGCCGGCCGACGGCGGCATTCACCTCCACCGAGGAGAGGGGGAACCGCTTGTCCGCGCGGCGTGCGTCCACCTTGAACGTGGCCACCGCCCGCTGCTCCAGCGCCCTGGCGGCGAGGGCCGCCGCGGCCTCGGTGATGGCGTCCAGGCGCGGGGGGACCTCCAGTGCGGGACTGACCGAGACCACGCCGAAGGTGCGCCGCAGGCGGTGGGGCAGCGCGGCGTCCTCCTCCCCTCCGTCCAGCCGGACGAGCACGCGGCCGAAGTGATGGCGGATCTGCAGCGGCCGTCCCGCCTGAGCCGCCAGGTTGCGGGTGAGGGCCTGCAGGAAGAAGGGGCGGTTGCGGCCCTTCAGGGCGATCTCCCCGTAGCGGACCAGCAGGACGCGCTCCATCACACCAGCACCCGCAGCTCCGCCGCCGCGCGCGCCAGGGCCTCGGCGGCGGCGTCCACCTCCTCTTCGGTGGTGGTGCGGGCCAGGCTGATGCGGATGCTGGAGAGCGCCTCCTCGACAGACAGCCCCATGGCCAGCAGGACGTGGCTGGGCCGCGGGTCGCGGGAGTGGCAGGCTGAACCCGTGGAGACGTAGATCCCGTCAACCTCCAGGCGGTGCACCAGTGTCTCCCCGCGCACGCCGTGAATGCGCACGCTCAGGATGTGGGGCGCGTCACCGGTCTCGGGGGTGTTGCAGACAAGCCCGGGGACGGTGCCAAGGCGCTCCCGCAGACGGTCGCGCAGTCGCTCCAGGTAGGCCACCGCCGCCTCCCCCTCCTGGCGCAGGCGGGCGGCGGCGGCGCCGAAGCCGACGATCCCGGGCACGTTCTCGGTTCCCGGGCGCAGCGCCCGCTGCTGGTCGCCGCCGTGCAGCAGCGGGTCCAGCCTCACCCCCGCGCCCACCACCAGCGCGCCCACCCCCTTGGGTCCGTGCACCTTGTGCGCGGAGATGGTGAGCAGATCCACGTCGGCGGCGGGGAGTGGGACGCGGCCGAAGGCCTGCACCGCATCCACGTGGAGCAGCGGCGTCCTCTCCCGGCCGCGGGCCTCCCGGACGATGCGGGCGATCTCCGCCACCGGCTGGATGGTGCCGACCTCGTTGTTCACGGCCATGACCGAGACCAGCACCGTCTCCGGCCGCAGAGCCCGACGCAGGGCGCCGGGGTCCACCCGCCCGGCGCCGTCCACCGGGAGCACGGTGAGGGTGAAGCCCTCCGCCTCCAGACTGCGCAGCGCCTCCAGCACCGAGGAGTGCTCCACCGCGGTGGTCACCAGGTGACGCCCCCGGTGCCGGTAGGCGCGGGCGGCCCCCTTCAGGGCCAGGTTGTTGGCTTCGGTCCCCCCCGAGGTGAAGACGACCGCCGCCGGGGAGATCCCCAGCAGCGCGGCCACCTCCGCGCGGGCCCAGGCGACGCGGCGTTCCGCCTGCACCCCCATCCCGTGGATCGAGGATGGGTTGCCGTAGTCCTCGGTGAGGACGGCGGTCATGGCGGCCACCACCGCCGGATCGGGTCGCGTGGTGGCCGCGTTGTCGAGGTAGATGATACACGCAGCGGACATCATGGCTAATCGTACCGCCGCCTCCAGGGTGCCGCAACACGAGTGCCGCGGGTTGGGCTGCACCGGATGGCGGTGTAGGATAGGGACGAGATGAGATGCGCCACGCATCCCGGGGTGGAGACCGAGCCGCGCTGAGATGCGCACCTACCTCGCGGTACTCGTCAGCGCCTTCCTCGGGGCGGTCATCGGCGGCCTGATCCTCCTGGTGGGCGTCAGCCAGTGGGATACGCTGCGCTCCAGCCTGCCGCGCCTCTCGCGCGAGCCGGAGGGGGTAGGTACCCTGCCGGCTCCGATCCCTCCGCCGACGCTGCCTCCGGGGAACCTGGGCCTCCCCGGCCTGCCGCCTGCGGCCCCCACCACGGGCCCGGACCCGCTGTACGCCGAAGCAAGGAAACTCCTGAACGCCGGCCGCCTGCAGGAGGCCCAGGAGACCTACCTGGCGCTGCTGCTGGTCGACCCGCTCGACCAGGAGGCCATGCGGGGTCTGGTGGCCGTGCGGCGGCGGATGGCGCGCGACGACCCGGAGCTGCTGCGCCGCCAGGCCGCCACGTACGAGGACGCCGTGAGCAGAGGCGTGGAGACCGAGGAGCACTACACCATTCCCACCATGGAGCTGCTGGCCAAGGCCAGCCTGCTGGCCGCAGCTCAGGTGGAGCAGGAACGGGGCGTGCGCCCTCTGGCGGCGCAACGGTCGCCCGCCGAACCCAGCCCGCCTTCTCCGCCGTCTGCAGTGCGGCCGACTCCAGCGCCGCAGGCCGCTCCGCCCGCGCCCCCCACGGCCAGAGCGCGCTCCACCCCCTCGCCGCGGCCCAGGGTCACCCCGCGGCCGACCCCGCGAGCTGTGGTCACGCCGCGCCCCGCACCTTCGCCAACACCGCGACCCACGCCGCCGACGCCGGCCCCGCTCACGCCGCAGCCTGCTCCGCCGACCCCTCCGCCCGTCCCGGCCACCCCACAGCCTCCGCTCGATGTCAACGAGCCCTTCGTCGTGGTCCAGATCGGGCCCCTCAGCGAGGCCGCCAGGGCTTCGGAGATCGCCGCGGAGCTGACGCTGGAGGGTTACGGCGCCCGGGTTAGCCGGCCCGGGGGAGGAGGCGCGTACTACGTCACGCTGGGGCCCTACAGGCGGTCGGTGGCGGAGGAGATCGTAAAGACCGTAAGAGCGCGGTTCGGGGCGGACCTCCGGATCGTGCTGGCCCCCGCGCCCTGAGCTACGGTCCCGCCTGCGCCACCTCCTGGACCGCGGGCGGGGACCTGCGCCCCGCCGGATCGAGGGCGATCACGGTGGCGACGATGCGGGCTCCCTGGGGGGCGACCAGTGACCCCAGCGCCACCTGCCAGCTGCCGTCGGCACCGGCGACGGTGGTGAACTCTCCCAGCGTCCCCTGCTGCTCGCCGTCCGCGGAGCGGGCGACGAACGTAAGGCGGCCCAGCACGCGGTACCCCGGCCGGGAGCGCCCGCGCAGGACGATCCGGGCCAGGGGCTCCTCCCCAAGTACGATGGCCCGGCCCGGCGAGGTGACCACCGGGGCGGGAGGAGGCCCGCCCACGATGGTCACTCCGGCTGCAGCGGCCAGGGTGCTGCGGCGGCCCCCCTTCTCCAGGGTCACTGCCAGCGGGGCGTCCACCAGCGAGACCCCCGCGCCCACCGCCAGGGTCCCGAAGTAGACCCCCGCCGTGCGCGACTCCCGCATGGCCACCGTCCCGGGAAGGCCCTGGATGGAAAATGCCGCCTTGCCACCGGGGGCGCCGGATGCCACCACGGTAAGGAGGTCGCCCGGGACCAGCGGTGTGGCGGGGTTGATGGTGACCGACCGAAGCAGCTCGCCGGGCGGGGCGACGGTGAACGACCACTCCACGCGTTCACTGTTGCCGGCCCGGTCGCCGGCCAGCACCTGGACGCGGACCGGACCGGAGCCGAAGGGGTTCTCGGGGTTGTAGGCCACCGCAGTTTCCGAGATGGAGGCGCGGGCGGTAACGTTCTGCCGGTTTACGACCAGCCTGACGGTCCCCGGGTGCACCCCTGTGATGCCGTCGAAGTACTGCGCGACGATGTTCGGCCGGACGTTGCCCAGGCTCGCCCCGGGCTTGGGCTGGCGGGAGATGACCACCGGCCCGCGGGTGTCGATGGTCAGGGGCCGGGAGCTCACCCCCATGACCTCGTGGCCGCCCACGCTGAGCGAGGCCAGCACGGCGGCGTTGAGGGCCGCGTCTCCAGGGCGGACGATGTAGGTCCCCGTGTAGAGCGCAGGCTGCGCCTGATAGACGCCGGTGCGGATCTCCCTCATCCCCACGTTGGCGGCCACGCCGAAGATGTGGAACGTCGCCGACCCGCCGGCGCTGCCCCGCAGCGTGACCGTCACCCGGTCTCCCGACCGCAGCGCTCGCCGGGCGTCGTGGGTGAGCAGCTCGATGCGCACGCCCCCTACGGGCGGAAGGGGGACCGGGGCCGCCCAGAGGGGATCTCGGCCCACCAGCAGGGCGGCAAGAAGTACCGCGCACGCGAGTCGGATCAATATGCGTATCCCTTCGCTCTGCGCGGGAATTTCCCTCTGCGCGGGGCGCGGCGGGCCCGTTTTGGCCTCTCAGCCGACGGGAGAGTTCTTCAAGACTTCGCGCGATGTTGCGCGGCGATTCCGCAGAGGTGCCTCGGGGATCACATCATCCGGGATGCGCCTGCGGCGTTACGGGGCGAGGAAAGGATTCACCCGCAACGTAGAGAATAAACTACCTCACCTCACGTCTATAGCAGGGCGATGGCCGGGCGCCTCCGCCGTGAGCAGGGCGGAGGCATGCCCCAATGGGAGGAAGCGCCGGAACAGGTTTCCCCGGAGGGCGTCTTCAGCGCTCGGTGTCTCCGATTGGAGGTTCTCAGAGCTGATGGTCGCGCGGCGGCGCTCAGGTGCGCGGACGGACCGGCTGGCGCGGGACGGGCTGGTCCTGGCGCTGGGCATGGCCGGCATGAACGGTGCCAACTGGGTTTATCACATGGTCATGAGCCGGGCGCTGGCCCCTGCCGGCTACGGGAGCCTCAGCGCCCTGCTGGGGACGCTGTTCATACTCACCGTTCCGGTGACGGCGATCCAGATGGGGGTGTCGGCCTCCGTCGCCCGCGGACGCAGTGCGGCCACGTCCTCTGGGCACGCGGGTGCCTCGCCGTTGCCGGTCTCAGGGCCTGCGCCCTTCTCTCCAGAGATGCTCCGGCACTGGCTGAGGGCCTTCCTGCTGCTGGGCCTCGCGGCTTCCGCGGTTCTGGCGGTCTTCAGCTCCCCGCTGGCCGGTCTGCTGCGGCTGGAGACACCCGTCCCGGTGATCGTCCTGAGCACCGCGCTCATCTCCTGGCTGCCTCTGCCCGTGGTCCGGGGGGTGCTGCAGGGGAGCCGTCGCTTCTGGACCCTGGGGCGAAGCTTCCTGGCGGAGGGGGTGCTCCGGCTGGGACTGGGCGTCCTCCTGGTCTCCCTGGGTCTGGGGCTGAACGGGGCCGTGGCTGCCATCAGCCTGGCCTCCCTGGGGGCGTTGGTGGTGACCCTGCGCGGCGCGCGGGCGCTTCCGTCCGCAGGTCCCTCGGCCTCTGCCGCGGGGATAGGTGACGCCCTGCGATGGCTGGTGCCGTACCTGCTGGCCGCGGCCGGGATGACGGTGCTCACATACGCCGACGTGGTCTTCGTCAAGACGCGCTTCCTCCCGGAGGAAGCCGGGATCTACGCCGCCGCCTCCACCGGGGGCAAGATCATCCTCTACGCCACGGCGCCCCTGGCCATGGTCATGCTGCCGGAGGTCGTGCGGCGAAACGCGCAGGGCGCCAGGAGCTGGGGCGTCCTGCTGCGTACCGCCCTCTACGCCGTCGGCGCGGGTGGGACGCTGCTTGCGGCCTATGCGCTGGCGCCTGCGGCCATCATTCGGGTCCTATTCGGCGGTGCCTACGGGGCCGGAGCGCCGTTGCTGCCGCTGGTGGGTCTGGGGATGCTGGCCACGGAGGTGGCGCTGCTTGGTATCTACTACCACCTTGGCGCGGGCCGGACGGGAATCTTGCGCTGGATCGTCCTGCAGGCCGCAGCCTTCCCCGTGGCCCTCGTTTTGCTGGCCCGCAGCGTGCAGGCCACTGCCGCGCTGGTGGTGGTCGCGGGTCTGGCGGCGGTCGGTGTGGTCTGGTGGTCCCTGCTGGTGCGGCCTGCCCCGGTACGGTCTCCACAGGCGGGGGCGCTTGAGTCTTAAAGAACGGGAGCGGTGGGAACCATGAAGCTGGGCATCATGCTGGCGAAGCAAAACGTGGCCACGATCCGAGACGTGAGCTTCGTGCCCCTGGTAGCCCACGTGGACGACCGCGGCTACCTCATCGAGATCCTGCGCACGGTGGACCCTCACTTTACCAGGTTCGGCCAGGTCTACTTGGTGGGCAATTTTGCCCGGGGGACGATCCGCGCCTTTCACAAGCACGAGTCGCAGTGGGACTGGTTCTTCATCGGCCGGGGTGCGGCGAAGGTGGTGCTGGTGGACGACCGTCGCGACTCCCCCACCTACGGGCAGATGAATGTCTTTGTCACCTCCGCCCGGAACCCCAGCCTCATCGCCATCCCCCCCGGCGTCTACCACGGCTGGATGTCCCTGGAGGAGGACACGCAGCTCGTCAGCATCGCCAGTGAAGTCTACAACCGGGAGAAGCCCGACGAAGTCCGCATCTCCCCCGACAGCTTCGGCGACGTCTGGACGGTACGGGGCCGATGAGGCCCCAGGTGGGGTGTTTGTGTCAATGCTGAGCCGTTCAGGTGTCCGAGAGGTCTCGTCCATGTACGAACGTGTGCCGTGCCTATCCCATGGTCTAAGCGTCTCCGTCGTCTTTCCCGCGCTGGACGAAGCTCAAACGATTAAAACCGCTATCAGCAGCGTTCCTGTGGAACGACTCCGCCAGCTGGGTTTCTCCGAAATAGAAATAATTGTCGTTGACAACAATTCCGCTGATATGACGGCAGACCGTGCAAGGGAAAGCCATGCTACCGTTGTCTTCGAGCGGCGGCGTGGCTATGGTCGGGCTCTGAGAACGGGTTTTGCCCATGCTCGTGGCGACGTAATTGTTGTTGGCGACGCGGATTGTACATACCCATTCGATCAGCTAGAGGTCCTTCTGACGCCCATCCTCTCGGGCTCTGCCGACTTAGTGACCGGCTCCCGTATTCGGGGTAGAATCATGCCCAGAGCAATGCCGTTTCTCCACCGCTATGTCGGTGTGCCATTATTAACTTTTTTCGTGAACCTTTTGTTCGGACTCAACGTCAGCGACGGCCACTGCGGGATGAGGGCTATTACACGACGCGGCTTGCAGGCGATGCGATTAACCAGTGATGGAATGGAATTTGCAACCGAGTTGCTGATCCGAGCAGCGCAGGCCGGTCTGCGCGTTGCGGAAGTTCCCATCGAATATAGAGCGAGACCCGAGTTCTCGACATCAAAGCTTAATAGCTTTAGGGATGGTTGGAGACATCTTAGGCTTATGATCGTGGAGTTCGGTCGTGCACTCCTTCTGCCACAGCGCCCGTCACACAGTCCCCAGCCGCTACCAATGTCGGAAGCGGCAGCCTTGATCGAGGGCGAAGAGTGAAGGTCCTTACCCTAACAGACTGCTTCTTTCCGCGAGCTATTGGGGGTGTCGAGCGAGTTGTTCTTGAGACGGGCGTGTCGATGGCTCGGAAGAACGTGGAGGTGGCCATCCTCACGCATAGGTGCGACGGTGCGCCCGAATTTGAGATCTTGCGTGGACTGCGTGTGTACCGAGTAGACGCAGTTGATCTTACCCCGGTTCTCGGATTTCAATTCGAGGTTTCGCCTAGGCTGTATCGTGTTGCTCTCGATATTGCCGGCGTATTTCGTCCAGACGTCATTCATGCGCACAACATATTCTTCACGACGAGTATCGTAGCTCCTATGATTAAGAGGGCTCTAAACGTTCCTCTTGTGACCACTATGCATCTGGGGTCTCTTGAAACCTTACCCCCTCCGGCCGGGTGGTTTGCGCGTCTTTATGAATCCACGGTCGGTAGGTGGATTTTGCGGAGCAGCGATCTCGTGGTGGCTGTGAGTGGGATCGTTAGGGATCATGGTCGACGCCTAGGAGTCCCTGATGACAGGATCGTCACCGTGGCCAACGCGGTCGGCCTCCCCCGGAATATGGCGAAATCGCGTACGACGAATACGCGCCGAGTCGTATTTGTCGGGAGGCTGGCTGCTAATAAGGGCCCGCATCTCTTTGTTGAGATGGCAGAGCGGGTGTTGCCTTATTTCGGTGATCTGCAATTTGATCTGATCGGCGACGGACCGATGCGAAGACGTTTGGAGAATTTGGTGGTTCGGAAAGGCATTGCGTCTCGTGTGCATTTCCGTGGATTTCGCCAGGATGTACTGGATTTGCTCAGCACTTCTACAATTCTCGTCCGGCCGTCATTCACTGAAGGGCTTCCGTTAGCTGTGCTTGAGGCCATGGCCTGTGGTGTTCCGGTCATTGCAAGCCGTGTGGGTGGCACGGTTGAAGTCGTCAAAGATGGCGAAACGGGCATCCTAGTTGAGCCAGGCGACGTTTCTGGGTTTTCGGATGCGATAGTTCTCCTATTGCGCGACGCCGAGAAGCGTATGACGCTGGCGTCTAATGCGCGCAGATTGGTCGAGCATTTCGTTGAGTGGGATCTTGTGGCATCGAGGATCTTGGTGGAGTATGGGAGATTGCTCGCGCGGCAGAAAGGGAAGCCTGGACATGTGCGTGGAGTGGGGAAAGGAATTCAGGAGGCCTCTTAGGGTAGGGGTCATTGGGGGCGGCTGGGTCGCAACAGAGAGACATATTCCTGCATTCAAGAGGGATCCTAGGGTACTGGTCACGGCTCTCGCAGACCGGTCGCTTTCCCGCGCAGAGGTCATTGCTAGGCGGTTTGGGATCTTGTATTACTCCACGAGTCCCGATGAGGTCATGCGACGGGTCGATGCGGTAAGCATCTGCACTCCACCGTGGACGCACGCCGAGCTTAGCATCAATGCACTATCCAAAGGTTGCCATGTCTTGGTCGAGAAGCCGATGGCCACCAGCCTTGATGATGCCGCGAAGATGCGCACGACGGCCGAACAGCACGGTAGGATACTCTGTGTGAGTCACAACTTGCTTTTTGCTTCCTCTGTCCGGAGCGCGCTTCGATTGGCTGCGGAAGGGAGGATAGGGAGGGTCCATACGGTCGTAGCGGGTCAACTCAGCAGTTGGAGTCGACGCCTTCCTAGGTGGCATACGCATCTGCCCGGTGGGCTTTTCTATGACGAAGCACCGCACATGATCTACTTGATCAGGGCGTTTATAGGCGAGTTAAATGTTGCAACGGCTTCGCTGAGGTCAAGGGGGAACGGAGAATCGTTCCACGTAAGTGCGCGGCTCGAGGGGGTACAGGGAAGTGCTTCCCTTGAAATGGTGATTGGTGCTCCTGTTTCCGAGTGGTTTGTGGCTGTGATTGGCTCGAAAGGCGTCTTGTTGATTGACGTGTTCCGTGACATACTGGTCTTCATTCGTCCGGATGCAGCTCACAGGCCGGCGGACGTCCTGAGAACGTCTGCAGCTGCCATCCGGCAGCACTTTTTGGGAGCTTTTAGATCCGGTCTACGCCTGCTCCATCGCCGGTTATTCTTCGGGCACGATGAGCTTGTAAGGCGCTTCGTTGATTCCATTCTCTACACGACCCCCGTGCCAGCGAGTGTTGATGATGGTCTTGAGGTTGTTCGCATTCTGGATCAAATTCTTGCCGCTGGAAATCGAGCGCAGTAGTGGATATCGCCATCGGGATGCAAGGATCGGCTGCAGCGAGACGTTCAAAAATTTTCGGTATCAGTCTTGTTTTCGTCGTTCTTATATCATTTGCTGTCTATCGCTTCGTTGCTGTCTCAGCAAACGCCGCTCCCCCGGGAGTGGACGCTGGGAATTGGCTAGCGTTCGGGAGGGAGTTACTCGGGGAAGACGTGAAAGCGGCAGACTCTGCTTATCCCCCAATCCTACCCGTACTTGTCGGCATCACTTCGAAATTGGTGGGTCCCTGGATGGCTGCCAAGTTTATCGGTGTATTTGCGTCTGTGAGCGCTGCGATTCCTTTGTATCTCATTGCTGCGTCGAGCGTAGGCGAAGGGCTCGCAGTTGTGGCTACCATAGCCTTCGTTGGCGCCGGATATCGAAGCGAAGTCTTTGCATTCGGAGGCTATCCACAGTTACTTGCTGAGGCTTTTCTGCTACTTACAATGTGGGCGTTCATTGAGAGCGTTGTCAGGAATAATGCAAGATTGATCATCCTTGCCGCGCTATTCGGGAGCTTGGTTATAGGGACGCATCACCTGACTTCTATCTACTTGGTCATCTCGATTGTGATTGCGGGAGTTGCGTTATTGCTGCAAGGTGTTCAGGTGCGTCACGTGATGAAGGAGATTCTATTCCTGACAGTTCTGACAATCCTCTTTGCGTCTCCGTACTATTGTATCTATCATTCCATGCTTGCTCAACTTTCTAGTTCCCCTTTTAACGCGCAGGGCTGGTCGTTGTGGACGGCAGGAGAGACGTTTTCGTACATCTTTCGAAACTCTGTAGGCGTGTGGTACGCGCTCATGGGCATATCGGCATTGGTAGTCCTTTTGCCGATACCTAAAGAGGGCGCGTCGCTCCGAATCGTCGCAACAACATTGTTAGCAGGGTCGATATTACTTTTTGTGTGCTTTGGTGAGGTCAGATTCTTGCAGTTTCTCTTCGCTGGGATTACGCTGGGGGTCTCGCTATTTCTTGCATGGGCCCGGGGACTTCTGCCCGAAATGCCGCTTTATAGGAGGCACGTTCCTCTGGTGTGTTTTTCGGTCGCGACAGCGGCCACTGTGTGGGGAGGTATACTGTTTACCAGGCAAGCCCTCCCGTGGTATCAAGTCATTGACGCACCGCGTCTGGAGGCCTTGGAATGGCTGCGGAAGGCGACCCCCCGAAACTCATTGATTGCATCCACTCCCACTGAGAATGGGTGGGCAATTGGGTGGTGGATTGAGGGCTTTTCGGGGCGCAGAACGATCATTGGTTCGGACGCGAGATGGATGAACTTCCACCAGGAGAGAGTTCACGCGCTGCTGGTAGATTCCATAGTCAGTTCGCTTATGAGCGGCGACGACGCATGGGCATACACCGTGATGGCAAGGAACCGAATTTCCTATCTCTTCATCGACAGGGCCGTCTGGAAGAATCCTTTGGTGAGTTTGGCTTTTTTTGATTGTGTCTTTGAGAATAATGCGGTAGTCATCCTCAAAACAAAACCAAGAGAAAGCGGTATTCCTGGGCGCTCCAGGCCCAGTGTAATTCCGATGCCCACGTGGTGCGTGCTTCCTCGTAGCGCCTTGTTGTCAGGCTAATAATGGGTATATCCGTACCCGAAGACTGATACGGGTAGCTGTCGGTTGTTGAGCGATCAGGTTGGCCGCCCTAGTTGGTGTCCTCTTTGCGAGGTTCGACCGGGGTGCGGTACGTCTCAGCGCCAAGCCGTCCAACGCGGGATCCCATTCCGCCGGGGTCTTCTTCTTGACGGTATGGTGTCATATTGCTAGTATGAATTTGGATTTGGCCATGATGGGGAGGAGTAGGTCGGCGTTTCGCTGGGAGCGAGCCGGGGTGGGTGGGAGCCCGGCGGCGTGCAGGCCGGTCGAAGATCACCCCTGAGCTGCAGGCTGAAGGGAGGCCGCAGGGCGTCTCGGTAAGCCTGCCGGATCCCGACCGTGACCCTGGGTAGAGGATCGGAGCCGGACGTACGGCTCCCGTCCTTGAGCTGAGTGCCGGCCCGGAAGGGCCGGAAGAAGGGTGGTACCGCGGGTGCGCCCGTCCCTGGAGGACGGGCGTTTCGATTTAGAAGGGCCCTGAAGGCGTGCGCGGGCGGCGGGCGTTGGAGCTGTGCGACGGGTTGGATGTTTGGCCCCTGGGGAGGGAACAGGCGTGAGTTCGGAGGTTGGTTGCTGATGCCAAGGTTTCAACCGGTGCCGACGAAGGTGGACTTTCCGGCGCGGGAGCGGGAGATCCTGCGCTGGTGGCGGCAGGAGCGGATGATCGAGCGCTACATCCGGCGCAACGCCTCCTCGCCGGTGCGCTGGTCCTTCCTGGACGGCCCCATCACCGCCAACAACCCCATGGGGGTGCACCACGCCTGGGGACGCACCTACAAGGACCTCTTCCAGCGCTACCACACCATGCTGGGCCACCGGCAGCGCTACCAGAACGGCTTCGACGGGCAGGGGCTGTGGGTTGAGGTGGAGGTGGAGAAGGAGCTGGGGTTCAAGAGCAAGCGGGACATCGAAGCCTTCGGTATCGCCGAGTTCGTAGAGCGGTGCAAGGAGCGGGTGCGCCGCTTCGCCGCCATCCAGACGGAGCAGTCGCTGCGCCTGGGCTACTGGATGGACTGGGACCACTCCTACCACACCATGTCCGAAGAGAACAACTACACCATCTGGCACTTCCTGAAGAAGTGCTGGGAGCGGGGGATGATCTACAAGGGGCACGATGTGATGCCCTGGTGTCCCCGCTGCGCCACCGGCATCTCCGAGCACGAGATCGTCACCGAAGGGTACAAGGAGGTCACCCACCCGGGCGTCTTCGTCCGCCTGCCGCTCCTGGACCAGCCGGGACGTTACCTGTTGGTCTGGACCACCACGCCGTGGACGCTGACCAGCAACGTGGCCGTGGCGGTCCACCCCGACCTCACCTACGCCCGGGTGCGCGAGGCGGGGGTCGAGTACTACGTGCAGGCCGACGCGGTGCGGCGGCTGCGCCATCCGGAGGTCCTGGAGACGCTGCCGGGCCGCGCCCTGCTGGGGCTGCGCTACGGCGGCCCTTTCGACGACCTGCCGGCGCAGCAGGGAGTGGAGCACCGGGTGATCCCCTGGGAGGAGGTCTCCGCGGCGGAGGGGACCGGCTTGGTGCACATCGCCCCCGGCTGCGGCGCCGAGGACTTCGCCCTCTCCAAGGCGCACGCGCTGGCGGTGATCGCTCCGCTGAACGAGGACGGGGTCTTCGTCGACGGGTTCGCCTGGCTCACCGGACTGTCCACAGACCAGGCGGCGGATCCTATCACCGAGGACCTGCGTCGGCGAGGCCTGCTCTACCTGGTGGAGCCGTATACCCACCGATACCCGGTCTGCTGGCGCTGCGGCACCGAGCTGGTCTTCCGCCTGGTGGACGAATGGTTCATCGCCATGGATCCCATCCGCGCCGACATCATGGAGGTGGCCAAGCGGATCCGCTGGATCCCGGAGTTCGGGCTGGAGCGCGAGCTGGACTGGCTGCGCAACATGCACGACTGGATGATCAGCAAGAAGCGCTACTGGGGGCTGGCCCTGCCCATCTACGAGTGCGCGGCCTGCGGCCACGTGGAGGTCATCGGGGGCAAGGAGGAGCTGCGGGCCCGCGCCGTGGAGGGGTGGGCGGAGTTCGAGGGGCATTCACCACATCGGCCCTGGGTTGATGCGGTCAAGATCCAGTGCGCGAGATGCACCCAGCGCGTCTCGCGCATACCTGACGTGGGTAACCCCTGGCTGGACGCGGGCATCGTCCCCTTCTCCACCCTGGTGGACCCCGCCACCGGCCAGGTGAGTTACCTCACGGACCGGCGCTACTGGCAGAAGTGGTACCCGGCCGGCTTCATCACCGAGGCATTTCCCGGGCAGTACCGCAACTGGTTCTACTCCATGCTGGTGATGTCCACGGTGCTTGAGAACCGCGAGCCCTTCCGCGTCTGTCTGGGGCATGCGTCCGTCCGGGACGAGCAGGGCCGGGAGATGCACAAGTCCTGGGGCAACGCCATCGACTTTGACGAGGGTGCGGACCGCATGGGCGCCGACGTGATGCGCTGGATGTACTCCGTCCAGAACCCGGCGGCCAACATCAACTTCGGCTATGGTCCCGCCGACGAGGTGCGGCGGCGCTTCCTCATCCCCCTGTGGAACGTCTATTCCTTCTTCGTTACCTACGCCAACCTGGAGCGGGACGACGTGGCGGCCATGGTGCGCGCAGAGCCCCCGCTGGGGCCGCTGGACCGCTGGATCCTCTCCCGGCTGCACGCCACCGTGGGGCTGATCCGCCGCCGCCTGGACGACTACGACCCCTCCGGTGCCGCCCGCCCTGTGGAGGCGTTCGTGGACGACCTCTCCACCTGGTACGTGCGCCGTTCGCGGCGGAGGTTCTGGAAGGCGGAGGTGGACAGCGACAAGCGCGCCGCCTACTTCACCCTCTACCATGTCCTGGTGACCCTGGCGCGCGCGCTGGCGCCCTTCGTACCCTTCGTCAGCGAGCAAATCTACCAGAACCTGGTGCGGTCGCTGGAGCCGGAAGCAGAGCCAAGCGTGCACCTGACTGACTTCCCGCTTCCCGAAGAGGGACGGATCGACCCCCATCTGGAGCAACAGGTGGCGGCGCTGCGCGGCCTGGTCTCGCTGGGGCGGGCGGCGCGGAACAAGGTGAAGATCCGCACCCGCCAGCCGTTGCCGGCGGTACTGCTGGTCACCCGCACAGGCGAGCTGCGCGCGCAGCAGGAGCTGGTGGCGCACCTGGCGGAGGATCTGAACGTGAAGGAGGTCCGCTTCATCGACGACCCCTCCCCCTACGTGCGCTACGAGGTCAAGCCGCGCTTCGACCTGCTGGGCCCGGTCTACGGGAGGCGTGTGCAGGAGCTGGCGCGCCGCCTGGCGGCCATGGACCCGCTGGCCGTGATCCGAGCGCTGGAGGGGGCGGGGCGGCTCGCGGTTTCGCTGGACGGTGAGGAGATCACCCTTGCCGCCGAAGAGGTGGAGGTGCGCATGCACACGGCGGAAGGGTTCGCAGCGGAAGGGATGGGCGGGGAGTTCGCCATCCTGGACACCCGGCTCACCCCCGAGCTGGTGCAGGAGGGGCGGGCGCGGGAGCTGGTGCATCAGGTGCAGCAGCTGCGCAAGGACGCGGGGCTGGACCTGGCCGACCGAATCATCCTATTTGTGGAAGGGGGCGCGGGAATTGAGGAGCTCCTCCGCCAGCACGCCGGCTACGTCCTGAAGGAGACGCTGGGGGTAGAGCTGCGGCGGTACCTGCCCGACGGCGCGCCGGCCCGGGAGGTGCGCCTCGACGGAGTGGTGGCCCGCGTCGCTCTGCAGAGGGTGACGTGACCCGGCGCACCATCGGCGTGGTGGGCGGGATGGGGCCGTGGGCCACCCTGGACTTCTTCGCCAAGGTCCTGCGGCTCACCCCGGCGCAGCGCGACCAGGATCACCTGCGCCTGGTCATCGACAACAACCCTCAAATCCCCGACCGGGGCCTCGCCGTGCTGGAGGGCGGCGAGGATCCCACCCCGGCCCTGGTGGCCGCAGCACGCACCGTGGAGGCGGCCGGGGCCGAGCTGATCGCCATCCCGTGCAACACGGCCCACCACTACCACGCAGCCATCCAGGCGGCGGTGCGCGTGCCGGTCCTGCACATCATGCGGGAGGTGGCCGCTGCGGCAGCCCGGCGGTTCCCGCAGATTCAGCGGGTGGGGCTGCTGGGCACGCGGGCCACTGTGGCCACAGGGCTGTACCAGGAGGCCTTCCGGCCGCTGCGCGCGGAGGTGGTGGTCCCGCCCCCGCCGGCGCAGGAGGTTGTCGACCGGCTGATCGCCGCTGTGAAGGCGCAGGCGGTGGAGGAGGAGCTGCGGGCAGCGGGGGTGGAGGTGGGCCGCGGGCTGGTGCGCTTTGGGGCGGAGGCGGTCATCCTGGGGTGCACGGAGCTCCCCCTGGTGCTGTCCGAGGAAGCCCTGGGAGTCCCCGTGCTGGACTCGACCCTGATCCTGGCTGAGGCGGCCGTCCAGATGGCCACGGCGGAGGCGCCCTTCCCCCTCCCGGAGGGGCCGGAATGAACCCTCTTGCACCTTCTCGAGCGCTTGGATAAGATAGGCCAAGGTTTGGCCCCATACTTGCAAGCAATCCGGTCCCTAGCCGCTAAAGGCGGCTATTCGGCCCTTTTAAGGAGGCTTCCATGCCAGGGAGGCTGAAGGCCAGGAAGGCGGGAAAGCGGAAGGCAGCAGCCGCCCGCTCCCGCCAGAACGACCCGCGGCCCTCCGGGCGAGCCTCTGTCGCCACCCGGCTACCGTCCAGGAATCCCGGGAGTGCCGCGGCGCCGGGTGCGCGGGTGGCGGCACGCCCTCGCCCCGTCAAGCCCATCGGGAAGCGCGACCTCAAGGAACTGCGCCGACTGCTGGAAGAGGAGCGCCACCGCCTCACCGAGGAGCTGGAGGCGATCGAGGAGCACCAGCCGGAGCTGGAGCACCAGGCGGGGATGGACCTGGGCGGGTCCTACGACGAGGACTTCGCCGACGTCGCCGGCGACACGTTCGAGCGGGAGAAGGGCTTCGCTATCGAGTCCAGCGTGCAGGCACTCCTGACGCAGGTGGAAGAGGCGCTGGCGCGGATGGACGCCGGCACCTACGGCATCTGTGCGCACTGCGGCCAGCCCATTCATGCGGACCGGCTGCGGGCCATCCCCTACGCCAAGCTCTGTATCGACTGCAAGGCGAGGGAAGAGCGCGCCAACGCCATCCGGCTCTAGCGCTTTCCCCCGGGCCTCCTCCCGCCGTCCCTGGCTGCCGGCGGTGCTGCTGGCCCTGCTGGTGGCGCTGCTGGACCAGGGGGTCAAGTTGCTGGTCGTCCGTCTGCTGCCCCCGGGCACAAGCATCCCTCTTATCCCCGGCATCCTCTTCCTCACCCACGTGCGCAACAGCGGCATCGCCTTCGGGTTGATGAGCGGCACCCCCCCCGCGCTCATCGTCCTGGTCGCCTTGACCGTGGTTTTCCTCGTTACCTACAATGAGGGCCGTCGGCAGCACGACCGTTGGAACCGGGCGGCGGTCGGGCTGCTGCTCGGCGGTGCGGCGGGAAACCTCGGCGACCGCATCCGGCTGGGATACGTGGTCGACTACCTGGACCTGCGCATCTGGCCGGTCTTCAACCTTGCGGACAGCGCCGTCGTCTTCGGCAGCGCCATCCTCCTGCTGGCGGTCCTCCGCCGGAATCGAGGTGAGGGATGAACCCGGTCCTCTTCCGCATCGGCCCGCTGCCCATATCCTCCTTCGGCCTCCTCCTCCTGGTGGCATTCTGGGTGGGGATCGCCATGACTCGGCGGCGCAGCCCCGCTGCGGGCGTGGATAGCGGCGCCATGCTGGACCTGGCCCTTTACATGATCATCGCCGGGATCATCTGCGGGCGGATCGGCTACGTGCTGGCGAACTTCGCCACCTTTTCCCAGGACTGGCGCGCCGCCCTGGCCATCTGGCGCGACGGAGGGTTGACCTTCTACGGGGCGGTGGTGGGAGGGGTATGGGTCGCCTGGCTGTACACGCGTCCCCGCGGCCTCTCCACGGCGGCGCTGCTGGATGCGGCCACGCCCGGGCTGGCGGTGGGGTACGGGGTGGGGATGATAGGGGCCCTGCTGCACAGCACGCCGCAGAACCCGCTGATCATGGGGAAACCCAGCGGCGTCCCCTGGGCGGTGCAGGTGGGGTTCGAGCGCGTGCATCCCACCCAGATCTACCTGCTCATTGCCGCAGTGGCCATCTACCTCGTCCTGCGGGCGCAGCGCGAGACCCCACGCGGGGGTCCCTTCCTCACCTTCCTCCTGCTGCAGGGAGTCAGCCGTTTCGTCGTGGAGTTCTTCGTGCAGAGCCCGATGGTGCTGGGGCCTCTGACCAAGGCCCAGGTAGCCAGCGGGATCGTAGCCCTCCTGGCGCTGATCGGCCTGGTGGGCGCGGCGCGGCGGGGGCAGCCCGCCGTCCCGCCTCCCGGGGAGAGCGCCGGCCCGGTGGTGCAACCGCCGCTCCCTCCGCCTCCCCCTGCGTAGCCCCCCGGTGGGCGAGCGCAAGCGGCTGGCTGTGGACGCAGCGCACGACGGATCGCGACTGGATGTCTTTCTGCGCGCCCGCCTGCCGGAGCTGTCCCGCTCGCGCATCCACGCCCTGATCGTCTCCGGCCACGTCCGCGTGGAGGGGGAGGCGCGCAAACCGGCGGCAAGGGTGCACCGCGGCCAGGAGGTGACGGTGGAGATTCCCGCCCCGGAGCCTGCGGCCCTGCGCCCCGAGCCGATGCCCCTGGACGTGCGCTACGAGGACGCCGACCTGCTGGTGGTGAACAAGCCGCCTGGGCTCGTTGTCCACCCCGGACCCGGGCATCCGGCGGGGACTCTGGTCAATGCCATCCTGGCCCACGTCCCCGACCTGGCGGGGATCGGCGGCGTCCTCCGTCCGGGGCTCGTCCACCGGCTGGATCGGGACACCTCCGGCCTGCTGGTGGTGGCCAAGAACGATGCGACGCTGCGCGCGCTGCAGGCGGCGGTCAAGGCGCGGGCCGTGGTGCGCCGCTACCTGGCGCTGGTGCACGGCCGCGTCGTGCCGGTGGAGGGTACGATCGAGGCGCCCATCGCCCGACATCCGCGCCATCGCCAGCGGATGGCGGTGGTGCCGGGAGGGCGGGCGGCGGTGACGCGCTACCGGGTGGTGGAGCAGTTTGCGGCGGCCGCCCTGGTGGAGGCGACGCTGCTCACCGGCCGCACGCACCAGCTCCGCGTGCACTTCGCCCACGTCGGGCATCCCGTCGTCGGGGATCGGGTCTACGGGCGGCGGAGGGAGAGCTGGGGGATGGGCCGCCAGGCGCTGCACGCCCGGCGCCTGACCTTCACCCACCCGCGCACTGGCGCGCTGGTGGACGTGGAGGCGCCGCTTCCGGAGGACATGTCCGCGGCGCTGGAGCGGCTCCGCAGCTGAAGCGGGCTAGATCCCGGTGAAGCGCACCCCGATGGCCCGGCGGCGGTAGCGCTGGTTGAGCCCGATGACCAGGGCGGCCAGGCGTTCCAGGGTGGCCGCCTGCGTCAGACCTCCCGCGTCCAGCGCACGCGTCCCCAGGTCCGCCACCAGCGCGGCCGCCACAGCCTTGGCCTCCTCGTCGTCGCCGCAGATGAGGACGTCCCCCTCCAGCGGCTGCCCGATCCGTCGCACCACGGTCTGCGAGACCGTGTGCAACGCGGCCACCACCCGGGCCTCCGGCAGCAGGGCCTGCGCCTGCGCGGCCGCCGATCCCGCGGGGATCTCCTCCAGCAGCGGCGGGGCATACTGCCGCAGCGGCACCGTGGTGTCCACCACCACCTTGCCCGCCACCGCCGGCCGCACCTCCGCCAGGATGGCCTCCTGCGCCGCGAAGGGGATGGTGAGGACCACGACCTGCGCGGCGGCGGCCGCCTCCGCGTTCAGGGTGCCGCTGATGGCGCCGTCAGCTCCCTCGCCCGCCAGCGCCAGCGCCTCCTTAGCCGCCGCCAGCGCCTTATCCGTCCGGCGCGATCCGATGATCACCCGCCGCCCGGCCCGCGCCCAGCGTGCCGCCAGTCCCAGCCCCAGGTGACCGGTGCCCCCGATGATGGCGACGGTGCTCACGCTTCCGGTCCCCTCGGGCGTGACGTTCCGGCAGCCGCCGGCTGCGGCAGCCGCGGAGCCACCATGAGGGTCTGCTCCTTACGGTAGGTCACCATCCCCGGTCTCGCTCCTCTCGGTTTGCGCACGTGGCGCCTCAGGACGACGTCGACGGGCACGCTGGCGGCGTTCCTCCCCTCGCTGAAGTACGCCGCCACGGCGGCGGCCGTCTCCACGTCGGCCGGACTGGGGGTCCGCCCGTCGGTCTTCAGGATCACGTGCGCGCCGGGCATGCCGCGCGCGTGCAACCACAGGTCGCCGGGTCGGGCCAGGGTGAATGTGACGTAGTCGTTCTCCCGGCCGGTGCGCCCGACCAGGATGCGCAGCCCCCCGGCGGTGGTGAAAGTACGCGGCGCCGCCTGTGCAGGAGGCCTCCGCCTGTCGGCACGCCTCCGCAGGACTCCTGCCTCCTCCAGTTCGCCCACGAGCGCACGCACCTCCTCCTGGGTCGCGGCCAGCTCGGCGAGGGTGCGCATCTGCTCCAGGTAGGCGCGCTCCTGGTGCAGGGCCTCCAGACGATCGGGGAGGACACGCCGGCTGGCGGCGGCCCGGGCATGGCGCCTGAAGTAGGCCTGCGCGTTGGCCACCGGGGTGCACTGCGGGTGGAGCGGGACCGTGAGCGGCGTCCCGTCGAAGTCGGGGACGGTGACCGCGGTGGCGCCGGGGGGGACTTTCGAGGCGTAGGCCAGCAGCAACTGGCCGAAACGGCGCCAGCGATCCGCGTCCTTCGCTTCGGCCAGGTGCGCTTCCACCTGTGCGGCGGCGTGTTCCGCCCGGCCGAGGCGATGGGCGATGCGGGCCAGCAGCGCCCGCCGTTGCTCCTCCAGCGCCGCAGTCCGCGCCTCCTCCTCGATCACCCGCACCACCGCCGCGCTCATGGAGCCGGAGGGATGCACGGTGAGCTCCCGGTAGGTGAGGAGGGGGATCGCGGCGTAGGCCACCGGGCGGCCGGTGCCGTCCTGGTACCAGACGGGGGCGAAAGCCCCGGCGGCGGCCACGGCCGCCAGCTCGCGCAGCGCGGCCAGCAGCGCCTCGGCGGCCTGAGGAGGCGCGGGCCGCTGCGGCGGCAGTCCCGCGGCCAGGGCCACGTGCGCGGCCAGCGGCCGGCTGACGCCCAGGAGACGCGACACCAGCGTCTCGGCCAGCGGCCGGCCTTCCGCCAGCCACCGGCGCAACGCCGCCGGGTCCACTTCCGCGGGGGTGGGACGGTCCCGAGGGGGACGGGTGTAGGGCTGACCGGCGGCGACCGGCCGCACCCGGCTCATCGCGGGGGTGACCGTCTTCAGGGCGCCGGCGATGCGCTCCCCCTGCACCAGGAGCAGGTTGGAGTGACGGCCCATCACCTCCAGGATCAGCCGGAGGTTCCCCTCCAGCGTCTCCCAAGTCAGTGTGAGCACCCGCTCGAAGGGTTCCACCGAAGCGGCGCGCAGCCGCGCTCCCGCCAGCCGGGCCCGGAGCTGCAGGGCGAACGCGTGGCCGGGGCGGCCGTCGGGGAGGGGGGCGATCACGCAGCGGGCCCACCGCGGGTGGATGGAGCAGACAAGTCCCCCGGTCCCCCCGCGCGTACGGAGGCGCAGGCCGACGGTCACCGCATCGGGTTGCACGACGCCGGTGAGGCGGCCCCCGGCCAGACGCTGCGCGATCTCCTGCGCCACCGCGGCCAGCACCAGGCTGTCGAACGCCGGAGGGATGAGCGGCTCCATTCCCATGGTCACGGTAATCTGTGCTCTCCCGCCCGGCAAGGGACGGGCGGTGCGCGGGTGCAGGAGAGGGTGAGGGGGAACCGAAGCACACTGGAGGAGGTGCGGATGTGCGCTCGATGACCGGATTCGGCGCGGCGGCCGCGGAGACACCGTGGGGGCGGATCAGCGTGGAGATGCGGTCGCTGAACCATCGCTTCACGGAGATACAGGTGCGGCTGCCACGGGAGCTGGCGGCGCTGGAGGACCGCGTCCGCGGGGTGGTGCAGCGCGGGATCCAGCGGGGGCGTGTGGAGGTCACCGTGTCGCGGGAGGCTCCGGGCGGGCGTCCGCGGGCGGTGCGCGCCGATCTGGCTCTGGCCCGGGAGTACCTGGCGGCGACGCGCCAGTTGAAGCGGGCGCTGCGCCTGCGCGGCGAGGTGACGCTGCCTCACCTCCTGGCCTTCCCCGAGGTGGTGCGGCTGGAAGAGGCGCGCGAGGATGCCGCCGCGCTGTGGGCCGAGCTGGAGCGGGTGGTCGCCGCGGCGCTGCAGGAGCTGCTGCGCATGCGGGCGCAGGAAGGCGCCAGGCTGGCCGCCGACGCCGCGGCACGCCTGGACCGCGTGCAGGCGCTGGTGGAGCGCGTGGCGCAGCGGGCCCAGGCGGTGGTGGCCGACTACGCGGTGCGCCTGCGGCAGCGCCTGACGGAGCTGCTGGGTGAGGTGCCGCTGGACGAGGGGCGGCTGGCGGCGGAGCTGGCGCTTTACGCCGAGCGCAGCGACATCACCGAGGAGGTGACGCGGCTGCGCAGCCATCTGGCCCACTACCGGGAGACGATGGCGGGGGAAGGCGCGGTGGGACGGAAGCTCGAATTCCTCCTGCAGGAGATGGGAAGGGAGGCCAACACCATCGGCGCCAAGGCCAACGACCTGGAGATTTCGCGCGCCGTGATCGCCATAAAGGGGGAGCTGGAAAGCCTGCGGGAGCAGGTGCAGAACGTGGAGTAGGCACGGGGAGGGGAGACGCAGCCAGGTGCGCATGGAGCCACGGCTGATCAACATCGGGTTCGGCAACATCGTCGCCGCCAACCGGGTCATCGCCATCGTGGCCCCCGATTCCGCCCCGGTCAAACGCATCATCCAGGAGGCGCGGGAGCGGGGCATGCTCATCGACGCCACCTACGGGCGGCGCACCCGTGCCGTGGTAATCACCGACAGTGGGCACGTGGTCCTCTCGGCCGTGCAGCCGGAGACGGTGGCGCACCGCTTTGCGGCGCGCGAGCCGGAGGAGGAGTCGGCGGAGTGACCCTGCCGGGGCGCCCGTGATCGTCGCCATCGCGGGGCCGATCGGGGTGGGCAAGAGCACGGTGGCGCGGGCCCTGGCGCAGCGTCTGGGCTACCGCTACCTCTCGGCGGGCGAGGCCTTCCGGGAGATGGCCCGGCGGCGGGGCCTCTCGGTGCTGGAGCTGAACCGCCTGGCGGAGCAGGATCCCACCCTGGACAGGGAAGTGGACCGGATGCAGGCGGAGATGGCCCGCGCCGGCCGCTGCGTCGTGGAGAGCCGGCTGGCCGGTTGGATGGTGCCGGCGGACCTGAAGGTGTGGCTGCACGCGGAGCTGCTTGTGCGGGCGGCGCGGGTGGCGCAGCGCGAGGGCATCCCGGTGGAGGCGGCCGAGCGCGACCTGCGGGAACGGGAGGCCAGCGAGTGGCAGCGCTACCGCACGCTTTACGGCGTGGACATCACCGACCTCTCTGCGTATCACGTGGTCCTGGACACCGGGTTCTGGTCGGCGGAGGATCTGGTGGACGTCCTGGCGCTGCTGGCGGAACGCATGGCCCTGCCGGACCGCCCCGTGGGCGCGGCGGGGTCGGGCGAGGAGCGGCGGTGAGCCAGCGGGGCAGGATCGCGGGCAAGGTGGTGCTGGTGGGGATCACCGGCGGCGTCGCCGCGTACAAGGTGGGGTACGTTATCAGCGGCCTGCGCCAGGAGGGGGCGGAGGTGCACGTGCTGATGACCGCCGCCGCGACGCAGTTCGTCCAGCCCCTCACCTTCCGCGCGCTATCGCAGCAGCCGGTGCTCACCGACATGTGGGCCGCGGAGAACCCCTGGGAGGAGCCGCACGTGACGCTGGGCGCGAGGGCCGACCTCTTCATCATCGCTCCGGCGACGGCGCACACCCTGGCCAAGCTGGCCCTGGGCCTGGCCGACGACCTGGTCACCGCCACCGCGCTGGCCACCCGCGCCCCGCTGCTGATTGCCCCGGCCATGAGCGACCTGATGTACGCGCACCCCACGGTGGACGAGCACCTGGAGAAGCTGCGCAGCCGGGGGGCCCACATCGTCGGGCCGGAGTACGGGCGGCTGGCCTCGGGCCGTGAGGGGATGGGCAGGATGTCCGAGCCGGAGACGATCCTGCGCGAGGCGATGCGCCTGCTCACCGGCACCTCCTGACGCGGCGGTGACGCGGGCCGCGGACCCGCCGCCCGCCGATCGGGCTTCGTCCTCCAGCGGTGCTCTCACCCGCACCGGGGCCGTCCTGCCCCACGCCGCCCTGGTGGCGGTGGACGTGCCCCTGGCCGTGGGGGATGCGGCCCTGACCTATGCGGCCGCAGACGAGCTGGCGCCCGGTGCGGCGGTCCTGGTGCCGCTGCGGGCGCGTCTGGCCGTGGGCTACGTCCTGGGGCCGGCCCCCCCTGCGGAGCGGCCGCTGCGGCCGGTGAGTGCCGTCCTCCCGGATCTGCCTCCGCTTCCTCCCGAACTGCTGGAACTGGCCCGCTGGATGTCCGACCACTACCTTTGCTCGGTGGGCGAGGCTCTCGCCGCCATGTTGCCTCCGGGTCTGATGCGCCGCGTGCGCGTGGCGCTGGTCCTGGATTCCTCCCTGGCACCGTCCCGGCGGCTGCGCGCGGTGGGCGAGCGCGGCGTCGAGGTGGAGGCGCTGGGGCCGTCTCTCGGCCGGGAGGGGGCCGGGCTGCTGTCGCGCTGGCTGGCGGAAGGCGCGGCGCATCTGCGGGTGCTGCTGCCCCAGCCACCTCCCGTATCTCCACCCGTCCCGCCGCGGCGCCTGCGCGTCCACCCGGCGTTGTGGTCGCCTGGCGGGTGGGGGCGGCGCGACGTGGTGCTGCTGGGGGGCCAACGGGAGGGAACGTACCTGGCGGCCGTCAGTGACACCCTGCGCCGGGGAAGGGGGGTGATCGCGCTCTTCGCCTCGGTGGCGGCGGTGGAGCGATTCGCCAGGCGGGTGCGCGATGTGCTGGGCGTCGAGGTCGCGGTGCTGCACGCCGGCCTGTCCGACGAGGCCCGCCTCGCCCGCTGGCTCGCGGTGCGCCGCGGCGGCGCGGTGGTGGTGGCTGGCACGCGCGCCGCCGTCTTCGCCCCGCTGGAGCGCCCGGGGCTGGTGCTGGTGGACGAGGAGGCCGATGTGGGCCACCGCGAGGAGCGGGTGCCCCGCTACCACGCGCGGGATGTCGCGCGGCGCAGGGCGGAGGCGGCGGAGGCGACGCTGCTGCTGGCGGACGAGGTGCCCACCACGGAGACCTTTGCGCTGGTCGGCCGACCTGGCGTGGCGGTGCTACGGCCGGAGAAATCGCGGCCGCCGCGCCTGGTGGTCGTGGACCTGCGGCGGCGCGGCGAGGCGGCGGGGGGGGAGCTGAGCCCGCCCCTGGTGGCCGCGCTGGAGCGGACGCTCCGGGAAGGCGGGCGCGCGCTCCTCTTCGTCCACCGGAAGGGATACGCCGCCTCGCTGGTGTGCGCCGACTGCGGCACCGTCCCGGCGTGCTCCCGCTGCGAGGTGCCGCTGGCGTACGACGCCGCGGGGCAGGTGCTGCGCTGCCGCTACTGCCGCGACGAGGCCGCTGCGCCCTCGGCTTGCTCCCGTTGCGGCGGCCGGGTCTTCGCGGCGCGGGGGACCGGCACGCAGCGTGTAGCCCGCCTGGCCCGGGCGCTGCGGCTGGGTCCCGTCTTTCGCCTGGACACCGACGTGGCACGCAGGCCGGGGATGGCCGATGCGGTCCTGCAGCAGTTCCGCGACCGGGGTGGGGTCCTGGTGGGCACGCCGCTGGTCCTGGAGGTGGACGACCTGCCCGGGGTAGACCTGGCGGGCGTGGTGCTGGCGGATGCACCGCTGCGCTATCCCGACTACCGGGCGCCGGAGCAGGGCCTGCGCACCCTCTGGCGCCTCGGCAGCCTGGCCCGGTCCTGGTTCGTGGTGCAGACTTACTCGCCCGACCACCCGGCGCTGCTGGCGCTGCGGCGGCGCGACCTGCGCCTCTTCTACCGGGATGAGCTGCGCCTGCGCCGCGCCTTCCGCTACCCGCCCTACGGGGAGGTGCTCTCCGTGGAGGTGGCGGGGCGGGAGCCCGCGGCCCGCGAGGCGGCGGAGGCCCTGGCAGCGACCATGGCTGCGGGAGTCGAGGTGCTGGGACCCGCTCCCCTGCGGCGGGGACGGCAGAGCCGCTGGCAGGTGGTCTTCCGCGGGCCCGGCGCCGCGGTGCGCGCCGCTCTGGCGGCCTGGCTGCGACACCCGCCCTCCGGCGTCCGCGCGGCGGTCGAGGTGAATCCCTGAGGTAACGACAGATCGCCGGAGGCGGCGGTAAGTGCCGCGCCGGCGGCTGTGCTATCCTGAGAGCCAGCGCCATGCGCCGAGGGCAGGTTCTGGAGATCGTGACCGTGGACGGGCCGCGGGCCGCAGTGCTGCGCCGCAGGGCCAGGCCGGTGGGCAAGGTGACCCCGGACGTGCAGCGCCTGATCGAGGATATGGTGGCCACCATGCGTGCGGCCAACGGCCTGGGGCTGGCCGCGCCGCAGGTCGGGCAGGGGAAGCGGGTGCTGGTGGCGGAGGTCGAGGAGCGGCTGGTGGCGCTGGTGGACCCCGTGCTCGTGCGCGCCGAGGGGGAGGAGGTGGCAACAGAGGCCTGTCTCTCCATCCCCGGCGTGGTCGGGCCGGTGCGCCGCGCCGTGCGCGTCGTCGTCAAAGGGAAGAACCGCCGCGGGCGGGGCGTCACCCTGAACGCCGAGGGGCTGCTGGCCCGCGTTCTGCAGCACGAGATCGACCACCTGGACGGCATCCTCTTCCTGGACCGCGTCGAGGACCCGGCAACCATCGAGCGGGTCGGCGCCGAGGCCGCACCGGCGGAAGTCGCGGCGGGTGCGTAAGCTCCTGCGCGACCTGCGCGTCATCTTCATGGGCACGCCGGAATTCGCGCTGCCGGCGCTGCGGGCTCTGGCCGAGGCGGTGCAGGTGGTTCTGGTGGTGACGCAGCCCGACCGCCCGGCGGGGCGGGGACGCCGTCTGAGCTCTCCGCCCGTTGCCCGCTTCGCCCGCGAACGCGGCCTGCCTCTGCTCCAGCCCCCCGGCCTGCGCCGCCCCGAGGTCGTGCGGACCCTGACCGCGCTGCAGCCCGACCTGCTGGTCACGGCGGCCTACGGGCGGATCATCCCTCAGGAGGTCCTGGCCCTCCCCCCCCTGGGCGCCATCAACGCGCACCCCTCGCTGTTGCCGTCCTACAGGGGCGCCGCGCCGGTGCAGCGGGCCATCGCCGACGGGCAGGCGGAGACCGGCGTGACCGTCATCTACCAGACCGCGGAACTCGATGCGGGCGACATCATCCTGCAGGAGCGCGTGCCCATCGGGCCGGAGGAGACGGCCGGGGAGCTGGAGCGCCGCCTGGCGGAGGTGGCGGCACGGCTCCTCCTGGAGGCGGTCCGCCTGATCGCCGAGGGGCGCGCGCCACGCCGCCCGCAGGACCACAGCGCCGCCACGTACGCGGGACGGCTGCGCAAGGAGGACGGGCGCATCGACTGGGCTCGCTCCGCCGAGGAGATAGCCCGGCTGGTGCGGGCCATGGATCCCTGGCCCTCCGCCTACACCTTCCGCGGCGGCCGGCAGGTGACCGTCTGGCGGGCGCGGGCCGAGCCGCAGCCGCCCTCCGCCGCCGGCGGGGAACCCGGGGCCGTACTCGGCGTCTCTGAGGAGGGGATCCTGATCGCCACCGGACGTGGCGTGCTACGCCTGCTGGAGGTGCAGCCCGCAGGAGGGAGGCGGATGACCGCGGCGGCATTCGCCCGCGGGCACCGCGTCCGCCCGGGGGAGCGCTGGGGTGGGGCCGACCCCGGGGAGGATGCTAAACTGTGGCCAGGAGGTGGAGGCTGAGATGCCGTTCTTCTATTACGACCCGACGTTCGTCCTGCTGCTGCCGGCACTGGCGCTGGCGCTCTACGCCCAGCTCAAGGTGAGCGGGACGTTCAACAGGTACGCGCAGGTGCCGTCCGCGCGGGGCATGACCGGCGCCGAGGTGGCGGCGGAGCTGCTGCGCCGCCGGGGGGTGCGGGACGTGCGCGTGGAGCCGGTGGGCGGCCTGCTGGGCGCGGGGCTGTCCGACCACTACGACCCCCGCACCAAGACGCTGCGTCTCTCCGCCCAGGTGTACGGCAGCACCTCGGTGGCGGCCATCGGGGTCGCCGCCCACGAGGCGGGGCACGCACTGCAGCACCGGGAGGGCTACGCGCCGCTGGCGCTGCGCTCGGCCATCGTCCCCGTCGCCCAGCTCGGCACCATGGCGGCGTGGGTGCTCTTTGCCATCGGGCTGGTCACCAGCCAGCCCCTGCTGATGGACCTGGGCATCCTGCTCTTCCTGGGCTACATCCTCTTCTCCCTGGTGACGCTGCCGGTGGAGTTCAATGCCAGCAGCCGGGCGGTGGCCGTGCTGCAGGGTGAAGGGTTCGTCCTGCCGCAAGAGGCGCAGGGGGTGCGGGCGGTGCTCAACGCCGCTGCCCTGACCTACGTGGCCGCCGCCTTCATGGCGGTGATGCAGCTGGTCCGGCTGCTGGTCCTGCGCGGGATGACCCGGGACGAGTGAGCGTCCCCGCCGGGCGGGCCTCTGCGCGACGCGCGGCGCGTACGCTTGGAGGCCACGACCCGCGCGAGGCGGCCTTCGCCGTCCTGCATCGGGTAGAGTCCGGGCGCGCCTTCGCCAACGTACTGCTGCACCGCGTCCTGGAGCGCGGCGGGTACGCCCCCGCCGACCAGGCGCTGATCACCGAGGTGGTTCTGGGTACCCTGCGGCAGCAGGGCCGCCTGGACTACGCCCTGGAGAGGGCGCTGCAGCGGCCCCTGGCCTCCCTCCCGGCGGCGATCCGCACCATCCTGCGGCTGGGGCTCTACCAGGTCTGGTTCCTCGACCGGGTTCCCGATGCGGCCGCCGTGCACCAGGCGGTTGAGGCGGCCAAGCGGCACGGGCATGCGGGCACCGCACGGCTGGTCAACGCCGTCCTGCGGCGGCTGGCGGCGGAGGGCGAGCCCACTCCCCCGTCGCCCGACGGCGATCCGGCCGGGCACCTGGCGGTGACCCACTCCCACCCGCGCTGGCTGGTGCAGCGGTGGATCGCCCGCTGGGGAGCCGAGGAAACCCGGGCTCTGTGCGCCGCCAACAACGTCCCGCCGCCCTCGGCGCTGCGGGTGAACCTGCTGCGCACCACGCCCGAGGCGGTGGCCGCCCGGCTGCGGCACAGGGGACTGCAGGTGGCGCCGGGAAGCCTGCCCGAGGCGCTGCGCGTCCGCGGGACGCTGGCCCTGCGCCTGGACCTCTACCGGGAGGGGCTGGTGACCATGCAGGATGAGGGCGCCATGGCCGTGGCTCACCTCCTGGCTCCGCAGCCGGGTGAGACGGTGCTGGATGGCACCGCCGGGTCGGGGATCAAGGCCACCCACGTGGCGGAGCTGATGCGCAACCAGGGACGCGTGGTCGCCCTGGACATTCAGCCGGCCAAGCTGAAGGCGCTCTCGGGACACTGCGCCCGTCTGGGCATCGATATCGTGGAGGCGCACCACCTGGACGTCCGCCAGGCGGGGGCCCGCTTCCGCGGCCAGATGGATCGCGTCCTGGTGGACGCGCCCTGCACCGGGCTGGGGGTGCTCGGGCGGCGGCCGGAGATCCGCTGGCGCCTCACCCCGGAGTGCATCCCGGCTCTTGCCGCGCAGCAGCGGGCGTTCCTGACGGGGGTGGCAGAGGCGGTGCGGCCGGGCGGGGTGCTGGTTTACTCCGTATGCTCGCTGGAGCCGGAGGAGGGACCGGAGGTGGTCGAAGACTTCCTGCGCCGCCATCCCGCTTTCGTCCCGGAGGAGGCACGGCTGCTGCTGCCTCACCGCCACGGGACGGACGGCTTCTACATGGTGCGGCTGCGCCGTCAGGTGTGGGGCCGCAGGGAGGGAGGCCGCCGCGGAGAAGGGTAACCTCTGAGACGGCGGCGGCGTAGAGGCGGTGCGGCTTCGCCATGATTCCCTCCGGCAGCAGGCTTTCCGGCTACGAGATCGAGTCCATCGTCAGCCAGGGCGGCATGGCCATGGTCTTCCGCGCCCGACGCATCGCCGACGGCCAGGTGGTGGCGCTGAAGGTCCTGCGGGAGCAGTACGCCCAGGACGCGGAGTTCGTCGAGCGTTTTCAGCGCGAGGCCCGCGCCGTCAGCTCCCTCAGCCATCCCAACATGGTCCAGGTTTACGAGAGCGGCCAGGCCGACGGGTGGCACTTCATAGCCATGGAGTTCGTGGAGGGGCAGGACCTGAAGCGCTACATCCGGGAGCGCGGCCCGCTGCGCGTCACCGAGGCGGTGCGCATCGCCGTGGCCGTCTGCGAGGCGCTGGACTACGCCCACCGCCGGGGGATCATCCACCGGGACGTAAAGCCGCAGAACATCCTGCTGCGCCGCGACGGGACGGTGAAGGTCACAGACTTCGGCATCGCCCGGGCGCTGGCCAGCGCCACCATCACGCAGACCGGCACCGTGCTGGGGTCGGTGCAGTACCTCTCGCCGGAGCAGGCGCGGGGCCAGGCGGTGGGCCGCGCATCCGACATCTACGCCCTCAGCGTGGTCCTCTTCGAGATGCTCACCGGCCGTCTGCCCTTCGACGGTGACAGCCCCATCGCCATCGCCATGGCACACATCCACGACGCACCGCCCTCGCCGCGGCAGTTCAACCCCGAGATCCCCCCGGCGCTGGAGGGGGTGATCATGCGCGGCATGGCCAAGCAGCCGCACCGCCGCTATGCCTCCGCCGCCGACCTGGCCAGCGACCTTCTGGGCGAGACGTCGTTCTGGAGCGAACACCCCGGAGGCGAGGAGGCGACCCGCGTGCTGCGCCGGGGCGGTGCACCCCACGCCCGCTCCGCGCCACCGGGCCCACGCTCCCTGGCGCCGCTGCTGGCGGTTTTCCTCCTGGTCCTGGTGGGCGGAGGGGCCTGGGGTGCGTGGCGCTCGGTCAGCGCCTACTTCAATGTGGCCGAGGTGGAGGTTCCGCGGCTGGTGGGCCTGCCGCTGGCCCAGGCTCAGGCGGCCGCGCAGCAGGCCGGCGTCGTCCTGGTGGTGGAGGGGCAGGTCTACAGCGACAGCGTGCCGCGGGAGGCCGTCGTCTCCCAGGACCAGCCGCCCGGCAAGCGGGTGAAGGTCGGGCGCACCGTCAACGTGGTGCTCAGCCTGGGGCGGGAGATGGTGAGTGTGCCGGACCTGGTGGGGCTGCCTCTGCTCCAGGCCCGCCTCGCCGCCGAGAGCGCCCGCCTGCGCGTCGGCCAGGTCAACGAGCGGTTCGACGACACCGTCAAGCCAGGGCTGGTCATCGTCCAGGACCCCCCCGCGGGCCAGCGCCTCCCCCGCGGCGGCGCCATCACCCTGCTGGTGAGCCGCGGGCCGGAGCTGGTGGAGATGCCGCTGCTGGTGGGGCGCCCGCTGGAGGAGGCGCGGCGCCGCCTGGAGGAGCTGGGCTTGGTTATCCGCCAGGTGCAGGGCGCGCTCAGCCCGGATCTGCCCCCCGGCACGGTGGTGGACCAGACGCCCGACCCCGGACGGAAGGTGCGGCCCGCGGAGGCGGAGGTCCTCCTGACCGTGAGCGTGCGCCCCGGCACCGAGGGCCGCCCCCCGGAGGCACCTGTGGTGACCGTGGAGCGCCGCGCCACGCCCGCGCCGCGGCCCACCCCCGGCGCCGCACCCGCCGGCGCCCGCGGGCAACTGCGCACGGTGGTGCACGTGGTCGTCCCCCAGGGGGAGATGGACCAGCGGGTGCGGGTGGTGGTCATCGACGAAGGGGGTGTGCGCACCGTCTATGAGAAGGTGCACGCCGCCGGCGACCAGGTGGACGTCATGGTAACCAGCCGCGGCTACACCATCATCCAGGTGTACATCGACAACACCCTGATCCAGGAGATCCGCCCCTGAACCCGCGCGTCCAGATCTCCGTGAGCATCCTGGCCGCCGACTTCGCCCGCCTGGGCGATCAGGTCGCCGCCGCTGAGCGGGGCGGGGCCGATCTCATCCACATCGACGTCATGGACGGCCGCTTCGTGCCGCCCATCACCATGGGTCCGTTGGTGGTGCAGAGCCTGCGCCGCGTGACCCGTCTCCCCTTTGACGTCCACCTGATGGTGGTGGAGCCGGAGCGGCAGGTGGATGCCTTCATCGACGCGGGGGCGGCGCGCATCGCCGTGCACGTGGAGGCGGCGGTACACCTGCATCGCCTGCTGGCCCACCTGCGCGAGCGCGGCGTCGCGCCGGTTGTGGCGCTCAACCCCGCGACCCCGCCGGAGGCGGTGGGGTGGGCGCTGGCGGAGGCGGAGGGGATCCTGGTGATGAGCGTGAGCCCGGGTTATGCCGGTCAGCGGTTCATCCCCCAATCCCTTGACAAGCTCCGCCGCCTCGGTGCCATGGCGCAGGAGGCGGGCCGCCCCATCACGCTGGCTGTGGACGGAGGCATCGACGAGACCACCGCCGGGCCGGCCGTCGCCGCCGGGGCGCGCATCCTCGTGGCCGCCAACGCCGTCTTCGGGGGCGCGGAAGGGATCGAGGTCGCCATCCGCCGGCTGCGCCAGGCGGCGGGAGCGGCGGTGCCGTAAGGGCGCCCGTGCCTGAGGTTCTCCTGGTTACCAGCTCCATCTTCCTCCGCCACCGCACGCCGCCGGGCCACCCCGAGCGGCCGGAGCGGCTGACAGCCGTGCTGGAGGCGGTGCGGCAGAGCGGACTGGAGGAGGCACTGCGGCAGACGGAGGAGGTCCCTCCCGTGGCCCGCGACCTGCTGGAGGCGGTACACAGCCCGCGGTATGTAGCGGAGGTGGCGCAGGTGGCCCGCGGAGGCGGAGGCTACCTCGACCCGGACACCTACGTCTCGCCGGAGTCCTTGGACGTGGCGCTGGCTGCCGCCGGCGGTGCGGTGATGGCGGTGGAAGAGGTGCTGGGCGGGCGGGCCCAGGCCGCCTTTGCCCTGCTCCGCCCTCCCGGGCACCACGCGCTGGCCGCCAAGGGCATGGGATTCTGTCTCTTCAACAACGCCGCCCTGGCCGCCGCGGCAGCGCGTGACCGCCACGGGCTGAGCCGCATCGCCATCATCGACTGGGACGTGCACCACGGCAACGGCACCCAGGCCCTCTTCTACCACGACCCCTCGGTGCTGTACGTCTCCACCCACCAGGAGCGCTGGTATCCGGGGACGGGACACTGGGAGGAGGTGGGCGCGGGGCCAGGGGAGGGGTTTACCCTGAACATCCCCCTGCCGCCGGGGGTCGGAGATGAAGGATATCGGCTGATCTTCGAGGAAGTGGTGGTCCCCCTGATCGACGCCGCCCGGCCGGAGCTGGTGCTGGCTTCGGCGGGCTACGACGCCCACTTCGCCGATCCGCTGGGCGGAATGCTGCTCACCGCCGCCGGCTTCCGCACCCTGACCCAGCTCACGGTAGAGGCCGCCGCCCGCGTCGGCGGCCGTTTCGTCGGGCTGCTGGAGGGTGGCTACGACCTGTCGGGGCTGTCCACCTCCGTGCTCGCCACGCTGGAGGTGCTGACGCGGCGCTCCGCCGGCCTCAGCGTCTCCCAGCACAGCTTTCAGGAAGTACCCTACACGGTCGTCCGCGAGCGCATCCGGCGGGCGCGCAGCCTGGCTTTGAACTACTGGCGCATCTGAGGCGTTTGCGGGCGCCATCGCGGCGCCTGCCCCGGCGTGTCCCGGCCCGCACCCCCGCCCTCCAGGAGGGGAAAGGCCCGCATAGCGGCGAATAACCTCACTTGTCCCTCTGCGAGGCGTCGACAGCGACCGGCGTCCGGCGGCCGATCCCCGGCCGCCGGCAGACGAAAGGCGGTGGACCGATGGCGGAGCAGTCTCGGCCGGAGGAGGAGCAGCGGGAGGGCGTAGATCTGGCACAGGCCATCACCACGCTGCAGGAGCGCCAGATCGTCAAGGGCACCGTGGTAAGGGTGGACAGCGAGGGCGTCCTGGTGGACGTGGGCGCCAAGTCCGAAGGGCTGATTCCGCCCCGGGAGCTGGCTCGCCGCGGCGAGGGTCCGGAGCAGCTGCACGTCGGCGACCGCATAGACGTCATGGTGATGCGCGTGGAGGGGGAGGAGGGCAATATTCTGCTCAGCAAGAAGCGCGCCGACTTCCAGCGGGCATGGGAGCGGATAGTCGAGGCGCACCACACCGGCAAGATCCTCCACGCCATGGTCGTAGACAAGGTGAAGGGGGGCCTGGTGGTCGACCTGGGCGTGCGCGGCTTCGTCCCGGGATCGCACGTGGACCTCTCCCAGGCCAAGGGCCGCCGCTTCGAGTGGTTCGTCGGCCAATCCCTGCCGCTGAAGGTGATCGAGGTAGACCGGGCCAAGGCGCGGGTGATCCTCTCCCACCGCCTGGCGGCGGAGGAGGAGCGGGCCCGGCGCAAAGAGACCCTTCTCGCCACCCTGGAGGAGGGGCAGGTGGTGGAGGGGACGGTGAAGCGCATCACCGACTTCGGCGCCTTCGTGGACCTGGGCGGCGTGGACGGCCTGCTACCCATCAGCGAGATGGCCTGGATGTACGTGAAGCACCCCTCCGAGGTCGTGCGCCGCAACCAGCGGCTGCGCCTGATGGTGCTGCGTGTGGACCGCGAGGGGGGCAAGATCTCCCTGGGCCTGAAGCAGCTGCTGGACGACCCTTGGCAGGAGGTTCCGCACCGCTACAGTGTGGGGGAGCTGGTGCGCGGCAAGATCGTGCGCCTGGTTCCCTCGGGTGCCTTCATGCGGCTGCGCGACCGGGAGATCGACGCCTTCATCCCCATCTCCGAGCTGGCGGAGAAGCGCGTGGCCAAGGTCGAGGACGCGGTGCAGCCGGGCCAGAGCGTGGAGGCCATCATCACCGAGATCCGCGCCGAGGAGCGGCGGATGATCGTCAGCCTGCGGCGGGCGGCACGGGAGCGCGAGCGGCGGCGCGTCCGGGACTACATGCAGAGTCAGGAAGATGAGGGCCGCGTGACCATCGGGGACGTGGCGGGTGAGCTGCTGCGTCAGGTGGTGGAACGGCCTAAGGCCGCGGAGCCCGAGCCCTCCGCCGGGTCGTCACCCCCGCCGGAGGGTGACCGCGGCGCGGAGGAATAACCCCGGGTGCATCGCCCCCTCGGCGATGCGGCCGGCGGGGCAGGACGGACGCGTTGTCCCTCCCGGCGGTGGGTGGTAGAATGACGGCCGCGGGGAGTGGCGCAGCTTGGTTTAGCGCGCAGCGTTCGGGACGCTGAGGTCGGGGGTTCAAATCCCCCCTCCCCGACCAGCCGAAACGCAAACAGGGAGCGGGTTTCAGCGAGCGCCGTGAAAGGCGCTCTTTCTCTGGTGGGGGCAGGTCCCACTCGAGGAAGCGTCGGGATGGCGTCCGGGTGGCCCTCGCCGTCGCGGTCAGCATCAGGCTCGGGGCCGGCCACAACCATCGGCACGAACCTTCTTCGTAGGTCTCAGCGGATGATGCGAATCTCGACGCCAACCTGTAGGGCTTCCCAGGTCCGATCCGCTGTCAGCACCGGCAACGCTTTCGATCGGGCGAGGGCCAGGCAGGCCCGGTCGCCGAGGGAGAGCCCGAGGTACCTGGTTTGAGGGCGCAGCAGCCCCGCCTCATAGGCCTGGCGGGTCTCGAAGGCGACCACTTCGAGACCCAGTGGTTCCAGCGCCTCCCGGATCTCGGCTTCGGGCATCCCGGCGTCGGCCAGCTTGGCCACCACCTCTGAGAAGTTCACCGCGCTGATCATCGAGTCGGCAACCGTCGCTACCCACTGCTCCGTTCCTGGCTCCGCATTGAGGAAAGCGAGGAGCGCGGAGGCGTCGAGGACGAGGCTACTCACGCGCCGCCTCTTTGCGGCGTTCGGCGATCAGTTCGCGGGCCAGAGAGCGGTCTGGGGCGACGTACCGGCGCACCAGGGCTTGAGCGTGCGCCACCGCCCGCGCGGGCGTGAGGATTCGCAGCTCTCCATGTTCAATACGCAGAATAACCTGGTCCCCCCTTCTCAGGCCGAGGAGCTTGCGGTATGCGGCCGGGATGACCAGTCTGCCACCAGGCCCGATGTGTGTCCTAGTCTGCATTTCTTGTCCCCTCATGGAAATATACCACATGATCCTTGATATGCCAACAACGACTGGGCGGGTCGTGCCAGGATCCCGCCAGGCGCTGCTAGCTGTACGCCTGGGCGGTGCGTCATGCCCGGCCCACCTGTGGACACTGCAGCGGATCGCGACAAAAAATGAACTGTTTCGATTTACTGTTGACGGTTGGCGACGCGGGGATCCTCCTGCGCCGTTCGGTTAGAGGCTAGGCCCGCCCCACCCACTCGTCGGCGAACCGCCAGAATGCGGCCCGCAGGAGGTCGCTGCTGCTCACCGGGCTGACCGGCACCCAGACCACCAGGGCGCCGACCTCCGCGATAGCCTCCAGCTCCTCGCTGGGCAGGCCGCGGGTCTTCCAGTCCGTGCCCTTGACCACGTACAGCGGGCGGATATGCCGCAGCGCCGGGGCCAGGCTCTCGTGCTCCTGAGGGACTACGTAGTTCACCCCGCGGAGGGCGTCGATCATCTCCATGCGCTCGTCCAGGCGCTGCAGGAGTGGGTGCCGTCTGGCCACGAACTCGTCGGGCGCCACGGCGGCCACCAGTGGAAGGCGGTGCTCCTCCGCGTGCGCCGCAGCCGCCTGGATGTAGCGTATGTGGCCGTAGTGGAGGGGGTCGAAAGCGCCACTGACAAGTACGGCTGTCCCCGGGGCCACGACCTCAGAGATCCGTCCCAGCGGCTTGACGATCAAGTCGCTCCCTCCCCGGGCCGCTTTGCCCCTGGCGTTCGTCGTCGGGGTCCCGAATTCCTACCCTTGGCGGCAGGCGTCGCGCAGCAGGTCGAGGACACGCATGTTGGCCACGGCATCCTGGGGGGGATAGCGAGGCGGAGTGCCGTGGCGGACGCACTGGGCGAAGTGGTCCACCATCCGCACGTACTGGTTCGTCCCCGGGACCTCGATGCGCTCCTCGCGATCCCCCCTGCGGAGGATGAGCACCGCCGCATCCTCCTCGGGCTGGAAGGGGCGGGGCAGGACGATCACCCCCGTCTCGCCCACCACCTCGCAGAGCTGCCGCGGCGGCAGGCGCAGCCCGCAGTCGAAAAGAGCCATCCCCTGAGGAAAATGGAGCAGGCCGGCCAGACGCACGTCCACGCCCTGCTCGAAGACCGCAGCCGCGTCAGCCCTGGAAGGTTCGCCAAGCAGCAGGCGGCTCAGGTTGACGCAGTAGCAGCCCACGTCCATCAGGCCGCCTCCGGCCAGGTCCGGTCGCAGGCGGATGTCCTGCGGGGAGGATACGGTGAAGGTGAACGCCGACCGGACGAGCCAGGGCCGGCCGATGGCGCCCTCCCGCACCAGCTGCTGCAGGCACTCGATCTGGGGGTGGAAGCGGTACATGAAGGCCTCCTGCAGCAGGACCCCGGCCCGGGCGCAGACCTCCACCATGCGGGCCGCCTGACCGGCGTTGGCGGCCAGCGGCTTCTCGCAGAGGACGTGCTTGCCGGCCTGGGCGGCGCGGATGGACCAGTCGGCGTGCAGGCTGTTGGGCAGGGGGTTGTAGATCGCCTCCACCTGGGGGTCGGCCAGCAGCTCCTCGTAGCTTCCGTGCGCCCGGGGGATGCCGAAGCGCGAGGCGACCGCGGCTGCCCGCTCCCGCTCCCGGCTGGCGATGGCCACCACCGCGCCGCTGTGCGACCGCTGGATGGCGGGGATCACCCGGCGCAGCCCGATGCGGGCGGTGGAGAGGATTCCCCAGCGAAGGCGCGTCACAGGCAGCGCACCATCAGGCGGGCCGTCGCATACGACCCCGCGTCCGCGGGCGCGGGAAGGAATGCCGGCCGCGCCCAGCGTACGCTACTGCGCGGTCCATCCGCAAGGAGGACCGCGCAGCCCGGTGGACCCGAATGCTTCCAAACGAAGCTGTGGGAGGTGGGGGATGCCCAGGGTGATGGTCTTGGCCGGGACGACCGACGGCCTCTACGTGTTGGAGAGCGACGGGAGGCGGACGCGCTGGCGGCGGCGCGGCCCGTACCTGAGGGGGATGAGCGTCAACCACTTCGCATGGGACGCGCGGACCAAGACCCTCTACGCCGCCACCCATGACGACGGGGTCTATGCCAGCAGGACGATGGCCCAGACCTGGGTCCCGCGGAATGCGGGCCTGGCCGTGCGCAAGGTCTGGACCGTCGCTGTCAACCCCAGAGACCCCGACGAGCTGTGGGCGGGGACGCACTTCAGCTACCTCTTCCGCAGCGCCGACCGCGGGCGCACCTGGGCCGTGGTCCCCGGCTACCTGGAGGCGCCGGGAAAGGAGAAGCGCTACGGGGACTGGGGCTTCGGCACCGTGGGCAACTGCCTCCACGGCATCCACATCGACCCCCGCCGGCCGCGGCGGATGTACGTGGTAAGCAGCACCGACCACGGCGCGGTGCGCTCCGACGACGGAGGGAAGAGCTGGGTGCTCATCCGCCGCGGGGTCTACGAGTCCTGCCCGCTGGCCGGCCGCTCGTCGCTGGGTAAGCCCGCCCGCCCGGAGGGCGCGGACCAGCACCTGAACACCCTCCACACCTGCACCCACCGCGTGGCCGTGGCGCCCGCCGACCCTCGGGTCCTCTACCGGCAGATGCACTGCGGCGTCTACCGCAGCGACGACCACGGAGAGACCTGGCAGGACATCTCCACGGGGCTGCCAGACCGTCACGGCTTCCCCCTGGCGGTGCACCCCAGGGAGGCGGACACCCTCTATGTGGTCCCCGCCTACCAGGGACGGCAGTGCCGCCGGCACAACAGCTGCATCATCGGTCAGCTGGAGGTCTACCGCAGCCGGACCGGCGGCCGCTCCTGGGAGGCCCTGCGCACCGGACTGCCCGGTGAGGTGCACTGCGTGGTGCTGCGCCACGCCATGGACACCGACTCCCTGAACCCGGCAGGAATTTACTTCGGCACCAGCACCGGGGAGCTCTTCGGCAGCGCCGGCGAAGGGGAGGAGTGGCGGCGGCTGGCCGGCGGGCTGCCGCGCATCCAGGGGGTCGTCGCCGTCGTGGCCTGAGGCCGCCCCGTGTCCCCCCTCCCCGCCTTCTACGAGGTGAAGCGGCGGCCCGACGGCCGGCAGGAGGTCTTTCCCTGTGGGCTGCTGGCGCGGGAAGGCCACGCGGTCATCCTGCACTACCGTCTCACCTCCCCCTGGACCGTGGGCGGGCTGCGGCTGGAGCCTGGCGACGAAACCATCGCCTACTACTGGCCCGACCGGCCCTACAACGTCTACCACTGGCTGCGCGCCGACGGATCTACAGCCGGAGTTTACTTCAACGCCGCGCGGGACACCGTGGTGTTCGCGGACCGCGTGGAGTGGACCGACCTGGGGCTGGACCTGCTGGTGCTGCCCGGCGGGCGTGCGGTGTGGGTGGACGAGGAGGACCTGGCCGCCCTCGCGCCCGCCGACCTCGAGGCCGCGTGCCGCGCCCGGGAGCAGATCGAGGCGGACTACCGGACGCTGCTGGCCTGGGTGGGGGAGCGCAGCGCCGCGCTGCGGGCGCAGGTGCCGGCGTCCCGCTGACCCGGGGTGACGCTCCGGTGATCCAGCCCCCTCTCCGTCCCGCGAGCCCTCTGGCCGTCCTCATGGTCGCGGACTCCTACCTGCCCTACATCAGCGGCGTGGTCATCTCTGTGGCCGCCTTCGTCCGGGCCCTGCGCGCGGACGGGCACCGCGTGGTGGTGGCGGCGCCCCGCTACCCAGGCCACCTTGACGACGATCCTGACGTCGTCCGCCTGCCGTCGCTGCCGGCTCCGGGCACTCCGGCATTCAGGCTGCTCCTGCCGCTGCCGGGTCGACTCCTGCGCGACCCGCGGGTGCACGAGGTGGACGTGGTGCACGTCCACGGGCCCTTTCTCGCCGGCATCCTGGGCGCCGCGGTGGCGCGCCGCCTCCGCCGCGCGCTGGTCTTCACGCACCACACGCTCTACGACCAGTACGTGCACTACGTCCCCCTCCTTCCTGCGGCGCTCACCCGGTCGGCGGCACGGCTCTGGGTGCGGGCTTTTGCCAACCGGTGCGACCTGGTGATCGCGCCGTCGGAGGTGATCCGCGCGCGGCTGCGTGTGCTGGGGGTCACCGCCCGCATCGAGGTCCTGCCCACCGGCGGGATTGACCCCGGGCAGCTCGACCGCCTCGACGGGACGGAAGTGCGGGCCCGCTACGGGATCCCGCCGCAGGCCCCCCTGCTGGTGTCGGTCAGCCGGCTGGCCCCCGAGAAAAGCGTCGACCTGGTGCTGCGGGCTTTTCAGCAGGTGGCGGAGCCATGCGGAGCGTATCTCCTTATCGTTGGGGACGGGCCCTCCGCCGGGGACCTCCGGCGCCTGGCTGGCGACCTGGGGATCACCGGACGGGTCCGCTTCACCGGCGCCCTGCCCCACGCGGCCGCGCTGGAGGCGATGGTTGCGGGCGACCTTTTCGTCTTCGCCTCACAGACGGAGACACAGGGGGTCGTCCTGGTGGAGGCGATGGCGGCGGGGCTGCCGGTGGTGGCGGTGGCGCGGGCGGGCGCCGCCGAGGTCGTGCGCGACGGGGAGGGGGGGATGCTCGTCGAGCCGGCACCGGAGGCGCTGGCGGCGGTCGTGCGGCGGCTGCTGGCCGAGCCCGCGCGCCGGGCCGCGATGAGCCGCCGCGCCCGCGAGATCGCCGCCGGGTACGCCGTCCCCACGCTGGCCCGGCGGCTGGCCGCGCTGTACCAGTCGGCACGCGCACAGCGAGACATAACGCCCCTACGGACCTGAGTCGCACCCGGGGGACCTCCCGCCCGCCGCCGCGGCCCTCGGGAGGGCATTCGGAGGAGGGAAGTCTGTGCACCTGAAGCGGCTGGAGCTGGCCGGCTTCAAGACCTTTGCCGACCGCACGGAGCTAGAGTTCCATCCCGGCATCACCGCCATCGTAGGCCCCAACGGCAGCGGCAAGAGCAACCTGTGCGAGGCCATCCGCTGGGTCCTGGGCGAGCAGAACGCCCGCGCCCTGCGCGGGACCCGCACCGAGGACTTCATCTTTGCGGGCTCGGCGCGGCGTCGCGCCCACGGGCTGGCGCAGGTCGCCCTGGTCCTGGACAACGCCGCGGGGAGCTTCCCTCTGGAGTTCTCCGAGATCGCCATCACCCGGCGGGCCACGCGCGGCGGGGAGGGGGAGTACTTCCTGAACGGCGTGCCTTGCCGGCTGCGCGACATCCAGATGCTCTTCCTCGGTACCGGCCTGGGCGGGCGGTCTTATGCGCTGGTCGGCCAGGGTGAGGTGGAGGAGGTCCTCAACGCCTCCCCTCAGGAGCGCCGCCTCCTGCTCGAGGAGGCCGCCGGGCTGGCCCGCTACAAGCGCCGCCGTCAGGAGAGCCTGCGGCGCCTGGAGCGCACCGCGGCGCACCTGCAGCGGGTGGGGGATCTGCTGTCAGAGCTGCGGGCCCAGTACGCCCGGCTGGCCGAGCAGGCCGAGGCGGCGCGACGTCACCGCGCCTTGACCGAGGAGGTGCGCACGCTGGAGACGGCGCTGCTGGCCGACGAGGCCCGTCGCCTGCGGCAGGGCCTGCAGCGCGCTGCCGCCCAGGTGGCCGCTGCGCAGAAGCGGCTGGCCGAGCTGCAGCAGCGGGTGGAGGCGGCGCGCGGCGAGGCCGCCCGACACCAGCAGGCGCGCGAGGCGCTGACGCACGCCTGGGCGGCGCAGCAGCGCCGGCTGCTGGAGGCGGTCCGGACCCAGGCGGCCGCGGGCAGCGCTGCGGACCGGGTGGAAGGGCGCCTGGCCGCGCAGCGGCGCGAGGGAGAACGGCTGCGCGCGGAAGCCGCGCGCCTTGCCGACGAGATGGCGCGGATCGACAGCCACCTGGCCGCTTTGGACCGCGACCAGGAGGCTGTGGCCCGGGAGGCGGAGGTGCTTCGTCGGCAACTGGAGGCGCACCGGGCGGCGCTGCACTCGGAGGAAGCGCGGTCGCAGTCCCGGCAGCGGGAGCTGGAGAGGCTGGAGGCGCGGCGGGGCGAGCTGGACGCGCGGCGGCAGGAGCTGGCGGCGCTGGATGCGCGGGGGAAGGAGCTGCAGCGGCAGCGGGCCGCGCTGTCGGAGCGGCGGAACCGGCTGCGGGAGCACCTTGCGGCGTCAGAAGCCGAGGAGGAGCGGCTGCGGCAGCGGACGGCGGAAGCGCGGATGGCACTGCAGCTCCACCGGGAGCGGCAGACGGCGCTCTCCGCCAGGATGCGCCGGCTGGAAGCCGAGCGGGCGGAGGTCGGCGAGAAGCTGGCCGCGGCGGAGGCGCATCGGGCCCGCCTGGAGTCGCGCCTGCAGGCGCTGGAGGAGGCCGCGGCGCAGCTTTTGGGCTACGAGGAAGGGGCGCGCACGCTGCTGGCCGCCAAGCGGGCCGATCCCGGCCGGTTCCGCAGCATCCTCGGGGCGCTCGTCGACCACATCGCCGTGGAACCGCGCTACCGCCCCGCGGTGGAGGCGGCGCTGGGCCGCCGGCTCTTCTGCCTCCTCACGGCTGGAGCGGACGTCCTGCGCGACGCCCTGGACTACGTGCGGGCGGACGGGCGGGGGCCGGTGTCCTTCCTGCCGCTGGACCGCCTCGCCCCCAGGCATCCCAACGGGCCTACCCCGCAGATCCAGGGTGTCCTGGGCGGCGCCGCCGAGTTCGTCAGCGCGCAGGGGCAGGCGCGCGCGGCGGTGGACGTCCTGCTGGGCGACGTGGTCGTGGTGGATGACCTGGACGTGGCGCTGCGGCTGATGGCGGCCGGACACCGTGGGCGCGCGGTCACCCTGCAGGGCGAGCTGGTCTCCCCCGACGGCGTGATCTCGGTGCACGGCAACGGTAACGGCCACGCCTCGCCGCTGGCGCGGCGGGATGCCAGCGAGGAGACCCGCCGGGAGCTGGAGGCGCTGGCCACCGCCCTGGCGCCGCTGAGGGCGCGCCAGGAGGCCCTCGTCCAGGAGGCCGAGGAGGCCAGGCGGGAGGCGGTGGCCCTGGAGGAGGAGCGGGGACGGCTGGACCACGACCTCGCCGAGGCGGAGGGAGCCCTGGCGGCGGTGACCCGCGAACGGGCCCGCCTGCCGCGGGAGGTGGGAGAGGTCACAGACGAGATGGCGGCCCTGGCCGCGGCCCTGGATGACGCGGCGGCGCGCGCGGACCGGCTGCGGGCCCAGGACGAAGCGCTTCAGGCCGCCACCAAAGATGTGGAGATGCAGCTCTCCGAGCGGAGGAGGGCCTGGGAAGAGCTGGCCGCCGCCCTGGCGCGGCGGCAGCGGGAGGGTGAGGAGGTCCGCGTCCGTCTGGCCGAGCTGGACGCGACGCTACAGGCGCACGCGGCTCGGCAGCGGGACCTGGCCGCGGCTCGTGAGGACCTGGCGGCCCGACGGAGGCAGGTCCTCGCCGAGGAGTCAGCGGCGTCCGCACAAGCCTCCCACCTGGCCGCGGAGCTCACCGCCGCCCGCGAGGCGCACGCCCGCGCCGCACGGGAGCAGGCAGCGGTGCAGGAGGAGCTGGCCGCCCTGGAGCAGCGGCGGCAGGATCACGAGGCTGCGGCGGCGGCCGCGCAGGAGGCGGCCGGCCACGCCGAGGAGGAGGCGCGGGCGGCGGAGGTCGCGCTGCACCGGGTGGAGCTCCGGGCGGCGCAGGCCGAGGCGGAATGGGGCGCCATGGAGCGGCGGCTCGGGGAACATGGGATCGTGTGGGAGCAGGCGGAAGGGACGCCGCTCCCGCTGCCGCGGGAGGAGGCGCGGGCCCGGCTGGAGGCGCTGCGGGAGATGGTGGCGGCGCTGGGTCCGGTGAACCTCCGGGCCATCCAGGAGCAGGAGGAGCTGGGAGACCGCGTCGACCGCCTCGCCCGTCAGGTGGCCGACATCGAGGCGGCCCGCGCCGCCCTGCAGCAGCTGGTCGACCGACTGGACGGCATCCTGCGCGTCCGCTTCCGGGAGACGTTTGCCGCCGTCAACGAGGAGTTCGGGCGGCTGTTCCTGCGCCTCTTTGAGGGGGGGTCCGCGCACCTGGAGCTGGTGCAGGAGGCGCCAGAGGAGGATCCCGGGCTGGAGGTGGTGGCCCGCCTGCCGGGCAAGCCGCCGCGGTCGCTGGCGGCCCTCTCCGGGGGAGAGCGGGTGCTGGTGGCGCTGGCGCTGCTTTTTGCCATGCTGCGCGTCCACCCCAGCCCCTTCTGCGTCTTCGACGAGGTGGAGGCGGCCCTGGACGACGCCAACACGCGGCGGTTCGCCACGCTGCTGCGGGAGCTGGCCCAGCAGACGCAGATCATCATCGTCACCCACAACAAGGGGACGATGGAGGCCGCGGACGTCCTCTACGGGGTGACCATGCAGGAGCCCGGAGTCTCCTCGGTGCTCTCGGTGCGGCTGGGCGAGCCCGGATCCGAGCGCCGCCCCGCGGAAACAGCCCGGGCCGCCCACTAAGCGGGGGTCAGCGCGGGCCGAAGACGCCGATGGCGCCTGCGGTCAGGCCGGACCGGTTCGTGCTGACGAAGACCACCAGGCCCTGCGGGTCCCAGCGCACCTCTGTGGGGTCGGGGCCCGCGCTCGCCGTGTAGATGCCGAAGGTGCGCAGGAAGTCCAGCAGCGGGGCGCCGGGCTTGTGGCTTCCGGGTTGGGTGACGAAGCGCGGGTCGTCGGTGATGATCATGCCCACGAGCCCCGGAGTGTCCAGGCCGACCCGGCTGTACCGGTCCAGGACGCAGACGCCGGCGTTCGGTTCGGGGTTGCAGAATCCGCGGACCTCTTCCGCCTCCAGGGGTTCCACCCGACCGAACTGCTCCATCATGGAGCGTGCCTCGTCCACCGGCATCCCCACGCGGAACGGGCCCACCGCCTGCCCCGGTACGATCGTGGTGGGTGGTGCCGGCTGTGCGGCGATCCAGGACGCGCTCCCCAGCGCCAGGAGCACGCCGGAGGCGACGGCGACGATGGTACGCACGACTCTTATCCCTCCATCGGGGTGCGCCCATCGAGCCACCGTGGGCCTCCCCTGAGTTGAGTTCACTATACCCTGTTTCTCCGGCGGGCGGACAGGGGCTAGACTGGTCCCCGGGACCATGGGGGAAGAAGCGCGCACGTGGATTCAGCGGTTGCGGGAAGGGCTGGCGCGGACGCGCGATCAGCTGGGCGCGGGCCTGGAGGCGCTGGCCGGCCGCGCTCCCGACGGCGCCTCCGTCGCCGCGCTGGAGGAGGCGTTGATCCGCGCCGACGCGGGTGTGGCCACGGCGGCGGAGGTGACCCAGCGGCTGCGCCAGGAGCGCGGACTGCGAACGCCCGCCGCCGTGCGCGGGGCGCTGCGGCGCATCCTCCTGGAGCTGCTGGGTCCGGCGGTCCCCTTGAGCCTGGATCCCGCCCCCGCGGTCGTCCTGATCCTGGGCGTCAACGGCAGCGGCAAGACCACCACCATCGCCAAGCTGGCGCACCGGCTGCAGGTCCAGGGGCGCCGGGTGCTGCTGGCCGCGGCCGACACCTTCCGCGCCGCGGGGATCGAGCAGCTCGCCATCTGGGCGCGCCGTGTCGGAGTGGACCTGGTGCGCCACCAGCCGGGGGGCGATCCCGGTGCCGTGGTCTTCGACGGGCTGGCGGCCATGCGGGCGCGGGGGATGGATGTGCTCATCGTGGACACCGCGGGCCGCCTGCACACCAGGGTCAACCTGATGGAGGAGCTGCGCAAGCTGAACCGCATCGTCGCCAGGGACGGCCCCCCGACGGTGGAGCGGCTGCTGGTGCTGGACGCCTCCACCGGTCAGAACGCCCTCAGCCAGGCCCGGATGTTTCATCAGGCGGTCGAGGTCACCGGAATCGTCCTGACCAAGCTGGACGGCACGGCGAAGGGGGGCGTCGTGCTGGCCGTCAGCCGCGAGCTCAGGCTTCCGGTGAAGTTCGTGGGGGTGGGGGAGGGCCTGGACGACCTCGCCCCCTTCGACCCCGAGGCCTTCGTCGACGCCCTCCTTCCCTAAACCGGGGCGCGGGCAAACCTCCGGACGTACGCAGAGGCGTCAGAGCACCGACGGCCGTCTCACCCTCCTCCTGCGGGATTTGACTGCAGCCCGTTCCGGCGCTAGACTGCGTAAAGGCAAATCACTTTACAGGTGGGCTGCGCTGGGCGACCGGCTGGGAGACCGGCTGCACATCATCCGTCTCTTCGACGTCTACGGCGGGCTGCTCACCTCCAGGCAGCAGCGGCTGATGCGTCTCTACTACCACGACGACCTCTCGCTGGGCGAGATCGCCCAGCGGTTGCGGATCACCCGCCAGGCGGTGCACGACAGCCTGCATCGCGCGGTGGGGGAGCTGCGGCGCCTGGAGCGGCACCTGGGCCTGGTGCGCCGCCGCTTCGGAGCCCTGCGGTGAGCGTCCACTACTTCAGCCCTGTGCCGCAGGTGGACCGTCGGCCGCGCGAGGTCGTCGTCACCCTGGGCGGGCGTACCTTCCGCCTCCTCACCGACCGCGGCGTCTTCGCCGGCCGCGGCGTGGACCGGGGCACGCGGCTGCTCGTCGACACCATGGAGGTTCGGCCGGATGACGTGATCCTCGACCTGGGGTGCGGTTACGGGGTGATCGGTCTGGCGGCGGCCGCCCGGGCGCCACGCGGCCACGCCCACCTGGTGGACATCAACGCACGCGCAGTCGACCTGGCCCGGGAGAACGCCGCGCGCAACCGGGTGGGCAACGTAACGGTGCACCAGGGGGACGGGGTGGAGCCGGTGCGCGGCATCGCCTTCGACCTGGTGCTGACCAACCCGCCCATCCGCGCCGGGCGGGCCACAGTGCTGCGCCTGTTGGCCGGCGCGCACGCGGTCCTGCGGCCGGGGGGGCGGCTGCGCTTCGTCGCCCGCACGGCACAGGGGGCCCGCACGCTGGCGCGTCACGTGGGCGCGCTCTTTGGCAACGTGCGGGAGGTGGCCAGGGGCGGGGGCTTCCGCGTCTACGAGGCCATCCGGGAGCGGGCCGATGTTTGAGACACTGCAGGCCCGGCTGGGGGAGATCTTCCGGCGCCTCAGTGGCCGCGGGTACCTCAAGGCGGAGGATGTGGAGAACGTGCTGCGCGAGGTACGGCTGGCCCTCCTGGAGGCGGACGTGCACTTCGCCGTGGCCCGCGACTTCGTGGCCGGCGTGCGGCAGCAGGCGGTGGGCCGGGAGATCTGGAAGAGCCTCTCCCCGGCCCAGCAGGTCGTCAAGATCGTCCATGAGGAGCTGACACGCCTGCTGGGCGGGGCTCACCGCGAGCTGCGGTTCGCCCCCAGGCCGCCCACGGTGTACATGCTCGTGGGCCTGCACGGCACGGGCAAGACCACCACCGCGGCCAAGCTGGCCTACCACCTGAAGCGGCGCGGCCGCCATCCCCTGCTGGTGGCCACCGACCTGCGCCGTCCCGCGGCGGTGGCCCAGCTGGAAGTGGTGGGCAGGCAGGCCGGGGCGCCCACCTTCTCTCAGCCGGGTGCCGCCGACCCGGTGGCCGTGGCGCAGGCGGCGCTGCAGGAGGCGGGACGTGCCGGGCACGACGTGGTCATCATCGACTCCGCCGGCCGCCTCCACCTGGATCGGGAGCTGATGGACGAGCTGTCCCGGATGCGCGCCGCCGTGCAGCCCACCGAGGTCCTGCTGACCCTGGACGCCATGACCGGCCAGGACGCCGTGACCATGGCGGAACAGTTCACGGCGCAGGTGGGCATAGACGGGTTGATCCTGACCAAGCTGGACGGCGATGCCCGCGGCGGGGCGGCGCTCTCGGTGGTGGCGGTCACCGGGCGGCCCATCCTCTTTGCCGGCGTCGGCGAGCGGGTGGAGGCGCTGGAGCCGTTCCATCCGGAGCGCATGGCCGCCCGCATTCTGGGCATGGGCGACGTCCTCACGCTGATCGAAAAGGCCCAGGAGGCCATGACCGCCGAGGCGGCGGAGGCGCTGGAGCGCAAGCTGCGCCGCGGCGAGTGGACGCTCTCGGACTTCCTGGAGCAGTTGCGTCAGGTGCGCAGCATGGGCCCCCTGGATCAGCTCCTGGAGCTGATTCCCGGTCTGGGGCGGCTGCGCGCCCAGGCGGCGGTCGACGAGCGGCAGCTGGCGCGCGTCGAAGCCATGATCAACTCCATGACGCCGGAGGAGCGGCGCAACCCGGCGGTGATCAACGCCAGCCGGCGGCGGCGCATCGCCCGAGGCTCGGGGGTGACGGTGCAGGAGGTGAACCGCTTGCTGCGGCAATTTGAGGAGGCTCGGCAGCTGGTCAAGCAGGCAGAGGCGATGGGGAGGCGTGCCAGGCGCCTTCCCCGGGGAGGCTGGACATGGCCGTAAAGATCCGCTTGATGCGTCTTGGGGGAAAGCACAAGCCGTTCTACCGCCTGGTGGTGGCCGACTCGCGCGCGCCGCGCAGCGGCAAGTACATCGAGGCCCTCGGGTACTACAATCCCACCACCGAACCCTCCACCATCAAGGTGGATGAGGCCCGGGCCATGGAGTGGCTGCGAAAGGGCGCCCGCCCGTCCTCCGCCGCCCGGGTGCTGCTGCAGCGCAGCGGAGTGTGGCAGAAGTGGACGGACCAGAAGAAGGCCCCCGCGCAGACGTGAAGGCCCTGGTGGAGTTCATCGCCCGGGAGCTGGTGGAGCATCCCGAGGCGGTGGAGGTGCGTGCGCGGCAGGACGAGCGCGGCCTGCGCCTGGAGCTGCGTGTGGCGCCCGAGGACGTGGGCAAGGTAATCGGCAGGCAGGGCCGCATCGCCCGGGCGCTGCGCACCGTGGTCAGGGCCGCCGCGCTGCGCACCGGACAGCGGGTGACCGTGGAGATCGCCCGCTAGAGAGAGGAGACCACCCGGGAGGAGCAGGGAGCATGGCCATCACCATCGCCCGGCCGGTAGTCATCAAGGCCATCGTCACGGAGAGCTTCAAGCGCCTTTACACCCAGGAGCTGCAGTCGGCGCTGGCGCGGGTGGAGGAGCTGATCGCGCAGATCGATACCCAGATCCGGCGCACGGAGCTGGAGCGGCAGATTACCCCCCAGTCCCGGGCCATCCGCCAGCAGCTGGAGCTGGAGCGGGCGCGGCAGGAAGCCACCCGCGCCGAGCTGCAGGCCCGGTTGCGCGAGGTGGAGGGACTCCAGCTTAACTCCGAGTACCCCCAGGGGACGGTGGAGAGCTTCACCGAGGTGCGGGTGGGGGACAACCTCTTCCAGAAGCTGGGGCGCACCGAGATCGTGGTCAAGGACGGCATCGTCATCGAGGTGCGGGAGGAGTGATCCCCCGATGGCGGCCGGGCCGACCCCGCCGGCGAGGCTGATCATCGGGCGGATCACGCGGCCGCACGGGGTGCGCGGCGAGGTCAAGGTGCGCCCCGAGACCGACTTCCCGGAGCGGTTCGCCCGCCTGCGGCGCGTGCTGCTGCTGGACGAGCGGACGGCGGCGGCGCGGGCGGCGGGGGTGGAGGGGGTGCGACGCCAGGGGGAGGTCGTCCTGCTTAAGCTGGCGGGGGTGGACGATGTGGAGGCGGCGCGCGCGCTGCGGGGGTGGGCCGTGGCCGTCCCTTGGGCGGAGCGAGTGCCGCTGCCCGCGGGCAGCTACTACCTGGCGGAAGTCGTGGGGCTGAGGGTGCGCACCTCATCCGGCGAGATGCTGGGCACGGTGACCGAGGTGCTGCGCACCGCGGCGCATGACGTCTACCGCGTGAGCGGAGAGGCGGGGGAGGTGTTCATCCCGGCGACGCGGGAGGTGGTGCGCACGGTGGACCTGCAGCGGGGAGAGATGGTGGTGGTCCTCCCGGAGGGGCTACGCTGAGCGCGGGAGCGGTAACCCTTGCCCGGCGCTTTCCGAGGTGGGCTTGGCCGTGCGCGTAGATATCGTCACCATCTTCCCCCAGGCTTTCACTCCCCTGCAGGTGGGCGTGGTGGGGCGGGCGCGGGAGCGGGGGCTGCTGCAGGTGCACGTGCACGACCTGCGGGACTTCACCACGGACCGCCATCGCCAGGTGGACGACGTCCCCTACGGGGGCGGCCCGGGGATGGTGATGAAGGTGGAGCCGTTCTACGCGGCGGTGGAGGCCATCCGCCGCCAGAGCGGGGAGACGCCGCGCATTCTCCTCCCCTCCCCCCAGGGGCGGCTGCTGACCCAGGCCCTGCTGGCGGAGCTGGCGCGCGTGCCGCAGGTGATCATCCTCTGCGGCCGCTACGAAGGGGTCGACGAGCGGGTGGTGGAGGGCCTGGGCGCGGAGGAGATCTCCATCGGTGACTACGTCCTCTCCGGGGGGGAGCTGCCGGCGATGGTCATCGTCGAGGGCATGGCCCGGCTGATCCCCGGTGTGGTGGGCGACCAGCAGTCGGTGGCCGAGGAGTCCTTCAGCGCGGGCCTGCTGGACTTCCCCCACTACACCCGCCCGCCGGAGTTCCGCGGCATGCAGGTGCCCCAGGTCCTGCTCTCGGGCCACCACGAGGCGATCCGCCGCTGGCGGCGCAAGGAGCAGCTCAGGCGGACGCGGCACCGCCGTCCCGACCTGCTCGACCGCGCGGCGCTGTCCGAGGAGGACCGCCGCCTGTTGGAGGAGATCGAGCGGGAAGAGGTATAATGGCACGTCGGCGACGTGCAGAGCAAGGAGGGCCGAGGGCCGATGGACAAGCTGGCCACGGTAGACCGGGAGGGGCTGCGTGCCAAGATGCCGGCGTTTGCGCCCGGGGACACGGTGCGGGTGCACATCAAGGTCAGTGAGGGCGGGCGGGAGCGCGTTCAGGCGTTCGAGGGCGTGGTCATCGCCCGCAAGGGTGCCGGCCGCCGGGAGACCTTCACGGTGCGGCGGGTGAGCCACGGCATCGGGGTGGAGCGTACCTTCCCCCTGCACTCCCCGCGGGTGGAGCGGATCGACCTGGTGCGGCGGGGCAAGGCGCGGCGCGCCAAGCTCTACTTCCTGCGGGGGAAGGTGGGCAAGGCGGCCCGGATCAAGGAGCAGCGCTAATCCCCAGCTCCCTCACGGCACACATCCGCTCTCGGCGTGGCTGCCCACCCGGCGGACGGGGCGTGGGACGCCATGGCGCTGGATTGGTCTAACCGCCTGCCGCTCACCGTCCCGACCCTCATCCTCTTGCTGGGGGCGGGGCTGCTGACGGTGCGCCTCCTTGTCTCCCGCCGGGGGGTGCTGCCGGCCAGCTGGCGCCGCTCCGTCCTGGAGACCCTGGATGCCACCATCTTTGCCGCCGTCCTCAGCTTGGTCATCATCACCTTCGTCGTGCAGGCCTTCTATATCCCCTCCGGCTCCATGGAGCCTACGCTGCAGGTTGGGGATCGCATCCTGGTAAGCAAGTTCTCCTACCGCCTGGGCCCCATCCGCCGCGGCGATATCATCGTCTTTCGCTTTCCCCTCAGCCCTACCCGCGACTTCGTCAAGCGGGTGGTGGCGCTCCCGGGGGAGACGGTGGAGCTGCGGGAAGGACTGGTGCTTATCAACGGGAAACCTCTGAGCGAGCTCTACCCGACCCCGCTGCCGGGCGGCGAGCGCGCCTGCACCAGCAGCTATGGACCGAAGCGCGTGCCCGAGGGGCAGTACTTCGTCCTGGGGGACAACCGGTGCAACAGCGAAGACAGCCGCTTCTTCGGTTTCGTCCCGGCGCAGAACGTGGTGGGCAAGGCCCTCCTCATCTACTGGCCGCTGCAGCGCGCGGGGGCGGTGCGCTAGGCACTCCGCCGCGGGCCTTCTCGAGCCTCACCGTCCGCGAGATCGCCGAACTCCTGCGCCGCAAAGAGCCCGACGAAGCGTGGCTGGCCGCCCTCGCCGCCGACCGCCGGGCAGGGGTCCGCCGGCTGGGTGCACAGGCGCAGCGGGCGCGGGAGCGGCTGCAACGGGAGCGGGTGCGCCTGGAGAACCTCCTCGCCCTGGAGCGGGCGCGGCGCGCCGAGGGCTACACGCACATCGCCGGGGTGGACGAGGCAGGGGTCGGCCCGCTGGCGGGTCCGGTGGTGGCCGCGGCGGTCATCCTGCCGGAGGAGGCGCTGCTGCCCGGGCTGGACGATTCCAAGGCCCTTTCGCCCCGGGAGCGGGTGCGGCTCTACGAGGCCATCCTGGCCAGCGGCGCCCGGGTGGGCATCGGCCTGGCTGATCCCGCCGAGATCGACCGCCTGAACGTGCTGCAGGCGACCCGCCTGGCCTGGCGCCGCGCTGTGACTCAGCTTACTCCCCGCCCCGACCTGCTGCTGGTCGACGGCCGCTATCATGTGGACCTGGACCTTCCGCAGATGGCCGTCGTGGACGGCGATGCCCGCTGCGCCGCCATCGCCGCCGCCTCCATCGTGGCCAAGGTGACGCGGGACCGGGTGATGAACGAGCTGGACGTCCGCTACCCTCAGTTCGGTTTCGCCCGGCACAAGGGGTATGCCACGCCGGCGCACCTGGCGGCCGTCCGCCGCTACGGCTGCTGTCCGGCGCACCGCCGCTCCTTCCTGCCGCTGCGGCTCTCCCAGCAGCCCCTCTTCGACTTCCGGGCCTGACCCCACCCGGGCCCTTCCCGTCGAATCCCTCCCCCGTAACGCGCCGGCCGGAGGGCGATCTCTTGGCTGTGACGCAGGCGCGGCGGACGCTGGGACGGCGGGGAGAGGAGGTGGCGGCGGAGGTGCTGCGCCGCCGCGGGTGGCGCATCCTCGCCCGCAACTACCGCTGCCCGCTGGGGGAGCTGGACCTGGTGGCCGAGGACGGTGACGTGGTGGTCTTCGTGGAGGTGAAGACGCGCCGCGGGTTGCGGGCGGGGAGCGCGGCCGAGGCGGTGGGGCCTGGCAAGCGCCGCCGCCTGCTCCGCCTGGCGCGCTACTTCCTGGCCGTGCACGGCCTGACGGGGCGGGCCTGCCGGTTCGACGTCGTCTGCCTGACAGTGGCCCCGGGGCGGGCCCGCGTGGCGGTGCTGCGGGACGCCTTCGCCGGAGAAACTTGGTGAGAACGGTCGGCCGTAGATTTCCCTTAAACCTTGAAGCGAAGCGGTGTGTTGTCCAGCCGCGGCTCACGTGAACCTACGGCTTGGGTGCTGAGTTCTTCGCGGCGGAGATGGAGAGGAATGCGCAAGGCGTCCCGTCCATCCGCGAAGTGGCGCCAGGACTTCCTTACACCTGTTCCCGGCCGCGGCGCTGGTGCGTCTTTCGTTACCTCGTTCCACGAGGTGGCGAACTCGTGTTTGGGCTGACCAGCCAAACACCGCACCCGGGTTGGCCCTGCGCGAGGGAGCAGAGCCTCAGGTCCCGCCAGTCCGCATCTCCACGCTCTCCGTCACCGCCGCGAACGGTCACTGTTTCAGGCACACGGATTCTAGCGGGCCAGGGAGAGGAGGACGCCGCTTATTAAGCCGGCGGCCGAGGTTGCGGCCGCAGCCACTCTCATCCGTCTCATCCGCCGCCGGTCGGCCTGCAGCCACCGCGCAAATCCCTCGTCGGCGGATAGGTCGGCAGCCTCGGAGCCCACCACAGCGGCCGCGTCCTCGGTCCGGTTCGGAGGCGTCTCCCGCTCCTCCTTCGGAGGCTTTGTGGAAAGGGGAGGTTCCGGAGGCAGGTCGGAAGGGCTCTCCGGGAGAGGCAGGGCCGCAGGCGGCGCGGGAAGCGTCACGGCCACCAGCGCCATCCCGCCCGCAGGAGCGGCGGATGCCACCGGCCCGGGCGCGACATCCCGGTCGGCGAAGGCAGAGGGCAGGCGGTCCTTCCATGGAGGCGGGCCCTCGCCTGCGGCCGGCCCGGCCGGGGCATCGACCTCTTCCTCCTCCTCCGCGGCGGGCAACGCCGGGAGCGCCTTCCGCCGGGCCTCCCGGAAGACCCGTTCCACCAGGTTGACCGTGCGGATCCGGCTCCAGAGATGGGGAGGAAATCGGTAGAAGGCGAGGCATGAGGCCAGGTCCGCCTCCAGGCTGCGCACGGCGAACTCGCCCCGGCGCAGCCAGCGGGCGTGCCACTCGCGGAAGATGGCGACCGCTGCGGCGCGGTGGGGTGCCGCGAAGATCCTCCGCGCTTCGGCCAGGCAGGCGGCGCGCCAGCGCGGGTCGACCTTCCGGCTCAGTGCCAGCAGCCGGTGGGCGACGCTGATCTGCAGGGGGATCTCGGGGTAGGCGGCGTGGATTGCCTTGACCAGCGCCGGGTGGCCGTCGCAGCAGACCAGCAGCAGCTCGGGGCCGATGCCGTCGGCCCGCAGGTCCCGCAGCACAGTGCGCCAGGCCCGTTCGTCCTCGCGGGAGACCACCCGCAGGGCCAGCGGGTAGGGCGTCCCCTCAGGCGACAGGCCAAGGGCGCACAGGATTGTCTCCGCGGGGGCGCCGGGTCGGGTGCGCCTCAGGCCGTCCAGCAGCAGGAAGGCGATCTCCGGCCGCGCCTGCGGCGCCACCGCGCGGCTTTCCGTCCCGGATGTGGTGGCGTCCACAACCTTCCCTCCCGATCCCATCTCTGCTGTGCCCACGGTCGCGGGGAGCTAGTCTTGAAGTCGCGCGGGAGGTCCGGCCGCGGGTGAGGCTGTTTCGGTCGGAGGGCGGCGCGGCGGGCTCCGCGACGAGACGATCCGGTAGGGTCGGCGGGCGGGGCGGAGAAGCTCCATTCAGGTCCATCAGGAGGTAGTGTCGTGCCCGGAGTCGGACCACAGACCCTCATGCCGGAGACGATCCGGGTGGGCGATCCCCTTCCCGCGCGGGAGGCGCCGCCTCGGGTCCTGGTCTTCGACCTGGACGACACGCTGGTGCCCTGGCAGGCGGCCGTGCGCGGGGCCGTGCAGCGCCTGGCCGCCGCCGTCCCCATCGACCGGGAGGCGTTCGCGGAAGCCGTGCGGCGCGCCTGGTACGGCCGCGCCGACGACATCTGGACGGGACGGCTGGACCTGGAAGGGGTGACGCGAGAGGCCACCGCGGCCGTAGCCGCGGGACTCGGCGTGGCCGAGGCGGAGGCGGCGCGTCTCTACCGGCGCTACGTCGACTACGTCGACGAGCTGCTGGTCCCCTATGAGGACTCAGAGGCGCTGCGCGCTCTGGCGGCAGGCTACCGTCTGGGTGTGGCCACCAACGGAATCGGCGAGGTGCAGCGGTGGAAACTGCGCAAGGCCGGACTGGCCGACCTCTTCGCCTTCGTGGTGGTTTCCGCCGATGTGGGGGCGGCCAAGCCCGACCCGTCCTTCTACCAGGCTGTGCGGCAGGTGGCCGGCGTGCCCGCCGGCGACATCGTCGTTGTGGGCAACCACGTCGCCCGGGACCTGCTGCCGGCGCTGGCGGTGGGCATGCGGGCCGTCTGGCTGCGGCGCGCCGACGACGAGCCGCAGGAGGCCGTCTGGAGGGGGCCTGCGGTCACCTCCCTCTTTGAGCTGGAGGCGGTGCTGCGGGCGCTGGGGTAGTACGGAGGCGATGCTGGGGGTGTTGGGATACCGGAGTGCGGGGCGTCCTCAGCAGGGCGGGCTGTTGATGGTGATCGGCGCGCCGAAGTCGAAGTAGTCGATAGTCACCGGCGGTGTCCCCGCGATCTCCAGGCGGTGCGGCAGCCCGCTGGCCGTGGCCACATAGAGCTTCTCCCGCACCGTGGTGCCCCGACTCTCCACGGTCAGCACGTAGGTCTGCGTGGGGGTACCCTCGACGGTCTCGGCGCCGCCTCTGGCCACTGTGATGGTGGTCTGCACGTCACCGTGCTCGATCATCTCCTTGGGAGTCTTCATCGGAACGGTGGCCTGGAGCTTCCGGCAGGTGCCGCCGGACTTCATCCACACCTCGCGGCCGATCATGAACATCTCCGTGGTCTCCCTGCCCTGGACGATGGTCATGTGAAAGCGGTCCGGGGCGACGAACGCCGTGGTGGTGGTGCTGTCGCCGGAGGTCATGCGCGAGCGCCAGGTCCGCGCGGCGCCGAACTTCTGGAAGGCGGCCTGCACCTCGGCCACCGCCCGCGGGTCGCCCTTGAAGGTGGGGCCGGTTGGGGCGGCGGTCACGGGCAGGGCCATCAGGCCGGCGGCTACGAGGGTGTACAGGGCAACTCCCCGGAGAGTCAGGCGCATGGGACACCCCCTTCACGCGGTTCTGCGGCTTAGGTTCGCCTTCGGGAGTCTGGACGCCTGC
>FWWM01000950.1_pt1 | contig 92954 bp, 121 predicted proteins | sample 2228351 | NCBI WGS metagenome assembly FWWM01 (sample SAMEA103939774, study PRJEB20133) | metagenome | reverse complement strand
GGCAGCCCCGGTTTCAAAAATGAGGGTTAAAAGGATATGGATGTGTAGATGTGGAAAATGCCGGGTTATCCGGAATTCTAAGTTCTGTTACCGTCATTATCAAGTAAAAAATGGATGGGTATAGGGTTGTTGGCTGTGACTAGTTCATTGATTGAAGAGGATCCCATCTCCATACATTATCTAATGAACAGACATGCCAATGCGTTCCCATACCCGGCGGATGCTCATGTGGACCACATATCCCATCATTATTGAGGAATGCTTGTGGCGGAATTATCTCTCCGGAAGTCCCGTTCACCACCACCGTCATCTGGTATAGGGCCTTGTCGTCGGTCTTGGTCAGCTGGAATATGTAGGCAGGTGTTACCTGATCCTGTTCCGTACTGTTATCTACACCTGCTTCTTTATGCCAAGGACTCCCTGATGGATGACTCTTATCCCTGATTACAATGTACTGCCTCTCACCGCTTGCAATTTTGCTATCGGGAACTCTTTTTCAACGGTTGCAGCAGCCTGGGAGAACGGCACCAAGAAGGGCGGATCTTCTATTGGTGGGACTATTCTAGCTGCATCAGCCTTGGTCAATTTTCCTGTACTTGTTGTTTCTGCTGTCGTCGTCGCATATGCTGCTATGTTGTTTGTGTTGGCAGTGGCTGTCGTGGCAAAAACAAAGCCCAGCAATAGCGCTGCAGCCACGCCGACGACCGTCACCAACTTTTTCTTTCTTCTGTCCGACGTCATGCTGTTTCCAAAGCTATCTGGAACCATAGTTCGGTCGGCAAAGTATCGCCTGTAGGGGTTTATTTTTTTCGGGATAACGGCTTGTTCATCATTCTCTGATAGAGAAAAAAGAGGGATATTAGACGGACACAAGAAAGAAAAGGCGGCACGCAGTTAGGGCAAAAGAGGAGAAGCAGCCATGTGTCGAGTTACATGTTCTGATCGCAAACAGGCAGGTTGATGGTGTGGCCCCATAGCGTCATCTTTGATTCTTGCTCTGCTGTCGAGGTTTCCAGTCAACCTGTGAACGAGGCATGTAATACAACACTGAATAGACCGGGACAAAAACATATCCTATGTAGAACACATACAATATCGCCTTCTATCAAGAATAGATAGATGGATGATGACGAAGAAGAAATAATGTCAAGTTTAGTTGTTTTGACATTTCCTGCACGGTTTCAAATTGTTTGTTATTAGCTCTTTGCTACAACACTAATCGCTTATGACTACTCTAAAACAGTTCTGAGCAGTAAAAAGCAAAATACAGAACAATTAATCATTAATTTTTGCAACTTTACTTCCATGATGAACAACGCTTTCGAATCTGTTGTTTGGATAGCACTTGGTTTCGTACCGACACTTGTAGCCATGGAAGTAGCTTTGAGGCTTGCGCAAAAGAAGAAGATGCACGGCCACGGAGAGCTGGTCGGAGAGGTGAAAGGTGAGAGGTGAATATTCCGCGATGAACATCGTAGACACTGTCTCCGTCGTTCTCGGGTCTACAATTCTGCTTGGATTGTTAACCTTGGTGGCTATCAACGGTGCAAGGAGGCGGCATGAAGGTAGACAGGTCGTCTCTGCAGTTGACAGCAAGTGGCAAAAGCTGAAGGTAGAGATGCCTGTATGACAGCCCGCGAAACTGTCAAGAAGACCGGCGTATGGTCCAGCAGATTCATAATAGCTGCCATAGTTCAGGGCGCAGTTGTAATGGGACTGACCATATCCATAGTAGTCGCCCAGATGCTCGTTTCTAACATCAACATTATCCAGTTTCTGTCTCTCTCCTTTGAAGGACCTGCCAAGTGGTTCTTTTTAGGATACATCTTGTACCTGATTCTAGTTATAGCGATAGCAGTAACTGCGGTTTTTTACAATCATCTTGAAGCGAACCTGGGAAAGGGCATACATGGCTTTAGGTCTGTTCTGGCATGGGTACATCTTATTGGGATGAATGCTGGCGGAGCTGCGGCAACAATTGGCATGATATTTGCCGGCCTTGCAGGTTCGGGGATGCTCGATGTTGTTGCAGGCGGAGAAGAACTACGGCCCAACCCTGCCATCATGGATCAGTTTATCGTTCCAATCGCAACTTCTGCGGGCTTGCTCAGCATAGGGGTGTTGGCAGGTGGCCTTGCATACATCTCTACATATCTGAAAAAGAGCTAGAGAGTGTGCTTTTTTTCAATATAGATAGAGGGCTGTGAATAACTCCATTGTTACGGCAAATGTCAACGTAGGTGATCTGGAACGGTGCTCAGTATAGTACTGACAGGACAGAGACGTCGAAAAGAGCTTTTAAAGCCAATTATTCCAGCCCTCTATAGATAGAAAATAATATGGTATTTTAGAACAGCCACTACCAATCTATACTACTAGGTCATCTTGGCCTCTGTCCTTGTACCGTCCTTGTTGTAGATGTATACCTTGCCTTCCTGCTCGTCCAGTGTCTTTTTGTGCGAACCATCGCAGAACGGCTGGTTTGCAGAAAGCCCGCACATGCAGATCCATTTTGTCTCGCTTCCTACCTTGACAGCCATCGGTCCTTTGTCTTCTTTTCTCACTAGTCTTGCCATATGATAATCTATCACTCCTTTTGTGGTGTATGTAGAACATGGCAAGGTGGAGATAAATCCGGCAGTTATGCCGTGCTGACCAAGTCTGCGTAGACTGACCGGCGCCAGGCATCACCACTTTTTTCTTTTGGTGCGCTTCATCAAGGACAGACAGTCTTGGAGCAGAGCCGGCGCGGCAGTCGTGCCTCTCCTTTCCTCGTTCTTGCTAGTGAGCGTGCATTCTCCAAGTGTACCGATGGTGAAAAATCTGGAATTCTATTTTCTGTTGCCATCCTTGGATGTCGTTTCTGCTTCCTTCAATTGTTTCAGTGCAAAATTTATCGTATGCGAGTAGCTTCCAAACCTCAATCTTTCGATCTCTTTTGTGACCCATTGGTACAGATCGTCTTCCAGCGTTATCTGCAATCTTTTCATTTGTTTGTGTATGTTTGTGTATGAATGTATCATAAAGGCATTGTTCTACACAATCTTTATATTATACAGCTATTGTGTAGGATTGTGTATAGCACGTATGCCCAGAATCAATCTCACAGTAAACGACGATAACTATCAATTCCTCAAACAGATGAAAGATTCCGGCAGGGCCGCTTCGCTGAGCCATGCTGTGAGGCTGGCCATACAGGAATATCGAAAGTCGGTTGCACGAAAAAGCAGGGACGGGGAAAACAAGAGGAGGTTTGACGAAGGATGACGGACGCTGAAGGAACTGTTTCACAGCCACGCCGCCTCTGCTCTGCATTGGAGAAGGAGATGGAGAAAACCCGTACAAACTGCGAAGCTGAAAGGGAAGGCATTTTGAAGTTCTTGCTGAGAGGACATCGTGAAGCGTGTTATGGCTCCAGGTAATAATCATGCCAGTTATGCAGCTATGTTATGAAGACCCAAATATGGCAAGTACTAGAAACAATCTCTATAAATGGGAGACTGTGAAGGCGTGAACTGAGCGTGTTCTCTTCCGGCCCCAACATACGCAAGATACAATTCTGGTCCGATATGCAGGGAAAAGAGTTTGCCGTCCGCCTTTCAAGTGATTACGACTTTAGAGCAGTCTCGAACCCTTCTGTAAAATATACCAAGCTGGTTGAAGAAGCGGGTTATTTCAGCGACATGGACTATGACTGGAACTTCTTGCTGGAACACTGGATGGGTGTAAAAAATGGAAGTGTCAGGCTGTTGGACGACGACGGGCGTGGTGGAAGGAGGCCACTACGCCCTGCTGCATTTGACCTGCCCGACGTGGATAATGATGTTTCTGCAGTCAAGAAACCCAATGGGCGGGGAGCAAAAAGAGAAAAGCCCAAACCCCTTCTGAAGTGCCGGTACTGCATGCTGTCCTACAATTCTGAAAAGGAAAGGCATGAGCACGAAGTGACCTGGCACGCTGAAAAGATGAAATAGAATTCGAATCAACCCGACTAACTCTGCACCGAATGAATTGATATCGGTCGCCGTCATTTTTAAGCCCCTGTGATCGAACGGTGTATGTATGTGCGCGCGCTCTATGCCATCAATATTAGAGCGACGAAGCTCTCTGCATTTAGTACAGAGCTCTGTTGACTTCATGGACAATAACGAGACATAGAGGTAGTAAGGCATCATCAGTCGCCAAATGTAACGATCCATCCGACAAATATGGACGCCTGCCAAAAAGTCAGATGTAGATTTGCCAACGTCCTGTTTTACCGCTTTTTAGCCGTGTGTAATATTTGCCATCGTGGAAGAAGAAGTGGAGGGAGAGGAGGACGAGTATGTCATTGTCAGAAAGAGCAAGCTTCTGGAGCTAAAGCAAGCTATGGACGAATACAGGCTTCTTCTTGAGAGGCTGAGAAATGACCTGGAGAAGATAAAGGAGATCAGGCAGAAGGAGAGCTGATGACTGCCTTCTTTGTCGTTGTTCCGGTCATCATCAGCTCTTCCAGCATCCGAAATATCTTTTTTCTGTACGTGTTCGTGCTCCTTTACCGTTCTAGTCAGTCCTTCAAGCGTGCTCTGCTCCCTCTGTGTTATTTTGATTGCCAGCTTCTCGTCGATTATGTAGCCGCATTTGGTACACCTCTTTGCCCCTGCATTCTGTTCGCCGCACCTTGGACATGTCTTGAGGGCCAGCCCGTTCTTTTTCCCGCCTTCTGGAAGCAGGCCATGCTCCTTCAAAACGGCTTCCTCAAGGTCCGATTCGCTGAGGTGGATGTATACGTCCATCATCTCCGTTCCTTTCTTCCAGTTGCCAAACCTCTTGAGTATCTGGTCAGGATGCTTTTTTGCAACGTCTGTAAGCTTGGTATGCCTCAGCAGATAGTTCCAGACCTTTTTCTTTATCCCTGCCTCTAAAGCCGCCTTCTTTACCACTTTGCGGAGGTACCCGTAGCCAACGCCCTTGCCTGTTGCAAATGACCACCACAAGGGAGCGTCCAAGTTGTCCTTGAAGGGGTGCTGCTCTATCCAGTCAAGCAGCAGCCTGTACGACAGCAACAGAGGCACCGTCTTTTCGCCTGTCTTGCCTACCGTCGTTACCACGGCGACCTTGTCTTTGAATAGTACTCCGCCAACAGTCATGTTCAAAAGCTCGCCGGGCCTGAACGCCCCTTCATAGAGGCACATCACCATGGCCCTGTCCCTGCCGGGAAACCTGCTTATCTTTGGTATGGCATCCAGCAAAGCTTCGATCTCCTCCCCGGTGAGTAGGTCCCCGGGCCTTATCTCCCTCTTCCGGCCGTTCTTGACATATACTTCTGGCCTTATCCACGATACTTCGGGGACATAGTCTCTTCCATCCCCCCTCTTTTCCCCTATCTCCCCCGCCTTGGCAAAATGTACAAGCCTCTTTATCGCCTCTGCAAAAGCCCTGTTTGTCTTGCCGGCATATTTTTTATCAGATATTATGCTCCTCACGCAATCTTTGCAATCGTCTTTAGTAGCATTTTTAATATTATTCGGCGGCTCGCAAACCATTGCATGATAATTGGTAGCCTTGCGGCATAATAGACGACCCTGCCCTTGGATAGGCCGTGGTCGCCAAGTGCGTCTAGGAACTCTGATGCAACTTTACCATTTCCTGTTTTATCATCATCGTCAAACTGCTCTAGCCGCCTCTTGATAGAAGGTATCTTGGTTGTATAGTTGTATATGGAATCGCTGTCCATTCTTTTGCCATTAAAAAAGCTCTGAACAGGCTTTAAGGCAGGTATTTGATCTTGTTCATACCGCACCATACTAGTGTAAAAGTGCGGGGGGTGGGATTTGAACCCACGAATCCCTAAGGAACAGGGTTGTAGGAACCAGTCCGGCTCATTCTAAGCTTCGCACTCTTCTTCTCTTTTGCTGTAAAAGAAAAAGAGACCTGCGCCGTTGACCGGGCTTGGCAACCCCCGCCCAAGCTGCAAGAGCTGGCAAGCCAAATTTATCTATTATTAATATAAATTGACGATTCGCGGCGTGACGTGGAGTGAGTCGCAGCCCGCTGACGGCTATGACACAGACTAACTAATATTGATTATATAGTATAGCGGCATTTGAAAACTAGATGCAAGCAGCGGCCAGGCAACGGCTATTTGGGACAAACGGCGTACGCGGGGTCTACGGGCAGGAGCTCACTCACGATCTGGTAATCGACCTATGCTACGCACTGGGCACCTACTTTGGCAGGGGCCCGATCGTAGTTGGGCACGACGGGCGCAAGTCAAGCCCAGTCCTGTCAAGGCTCGTCAGGGCAACTCTCAACTCTGCCGGACTTGACACAGCCAACGCCGGCTTGGTGCCAACTCCGTGCCTGCAGTATGCTGCAAAGCGCCTTGGGTACCGCGGGGGCATTATGATAACCGCGTCCCATAACCCACCCCAGTATAACGGGATCAAGCCTACCGCTTCTGACGGAGTTGAGATTTCCCGGGAAGACGAGTTGAGAGTCGAGGACATTTACTATTCAAAAAAGTTTGCAAAAATAGACGGCACTGGCCGTGATTCCATTGACGACAGTGTCATAAGCAAGTACATCGACGCGGTGCTTTTGCTGGTCGATGCTGACAAGATAAGGCAGAAAAAACTCACGGTGGCAATGGATACGGGCAATGGCGCGCAGGCCGCCGTCGCGCCGCTTGTAGCCAAAAAGCTGGGCTGCAAGGTGATCGTGATAAACGGCAACATCGACGGCGAGTTCCCAGCGCGCGGGTCAGAGCCGACCCCTGACAACCTTGGGGTGCTTGCAGAGACTGTTAGGTCTGCAAGGGCCGACTTTGGAGTCGCATACGACGGCGACGGCGACAGGAGCATCTTTTGCGACGACACGGGCGCTATATACATGGGCGACAAGACCGGCGCGCTCTTTATCAGGCACCTGCTAGCAGGCCGACATAAGGGATCTGAAGTCGTCTGCCCTATAAACACTTCAATGATTTTGGAAAAGGTGGCAGAGCAGGCCGGCTCCAAGGTAGTCTACACAAAGGTTGGAAGCGTCGAAGTATCAAGGGAGATGGTGAGGCGCAGATCTCCGCTCGGGCTTGAAGAAAACGGCGGCTTTATGTACGGCGCACTCAACGAAGTGAGGGACGGGGTGATGGCCACCGCGCTTGCGCTTGACATGCTTGCCGCGTCTGCCGTCGATATGTCGTTTTCGCAGCACATTGCGCAGCTGCCACAGACGTTCCAGTACAAGAGCAAATTTGCGTGCCCTTCAAGGGAGGTGGTCGACAAGGTTATCCAAGCCTGCAAAGACCATGGGAGCCCGAAAAAGGTCGAGACGCTGGACGGTGCCAAGATATGGATAGACGAGGAGACCTGGGTCATGGTGAGGCCGAGCGGGACTGAGCCCCTTATCAGGATGTATGCAGAATCGACCGACAAGTCGTTGCTTGATTCGAAGGTTGACGAGTACTGCAGGCTGGTCCAGTCTAAAATGTAAGCATGGACAACGTTTTTAATACGCTTACTATCCTACAGAAGAAAGATGATCCCAATGGGTGATACCAAAAATGAGTAAACCATATTACGTCAAGATGGAAGTTTCTAAGGATCTGGTAAACGCGGTTTATGAGGCAGTGCGCGTAGCAAAGCAGAGTGGCAAGGTCCGCAAGGGCACCAATGAGACCACAAAGGCCGTCGAGCGCGGCATTTCAAAGCTTGTTGTAATTGCCGAGGATGTCGAGCCTCCAGAAGTGGTGGCACACCTTCCGATCCTCTGCGAAGAAAGGAACGCGCCGTTCATCTTTGTCCCAAGCAAGCAGCAGCTTGGCATGTCACTTGGAATCGACGTCGGCTCTGCAGCTGCGACGATCATTGATCCTGGCGAGGCCCAGCATATCGTGGAGCAGGTAGTCACTTCAATTGGCAACCTGAAGGGCGCGGCCAAGAAAGGGTAGAGAAACGGTGGCTGACAGAAGATGAGCAAGGCAGCTGAAGAAAAGGTCGTTCCTGCTGAAGTCATTCAAATAGTGGGCAGGACCGGCATCGCAGGTGAAGTTATTCAGGTTAGGGTCAAAGTTCTCGAAGGCAAGGACAGGGGCCGCATCCTCACAAGGAACGTCAAGGGCTCTGTCAGGATGAACGACGTCCTGATGTTGAGGGAAACGGAGCGGGAGGCCCGCAAGATAAGGTAAGGTGATATTGTTATCATGAGCAAGACGACAGCAACATCGCTACGCAACTGTTTCTTCTGCGGCAGGCACATCACCACCGGCCACGGAGTCATGCTTGTAAGGAACGACGGCCAAGTCCAGTGGACGTGCTCTAGCAAGTGCAAGAAAAACCTGCGCGTTCTTCAGCGCGACGCACGGAAGCTAAAGTGGACAAGCCGATATGTAAAGGGCGGCCTACGCATGAAAAAGTAGAATAATAATAGTAGTAGATGAAAAAATATGGCAGTCGAGCAGACTCTTATTGTAGTCAAGCCGGACGGGTTCAAGCGCCAGCTGACGGGCAAGATATTGGCAAGGTTTGAAGAAAAGGGCTTCCAGATAAAGAACCTAAAGTCGTATAACTTTACCAAGGAAAAGGCGCAAGAGTTCTACTCTGTGCACAAGGACAAGCCGTTCTTTGGCGAGCTGGTCTCTTTTATCAGCTCTGGCACGGTAGTCGCGTGCATCTTGGAAGGCAATAACGCGGTTAATACTGTCAGGCTCATGATAGGAGCCACCAAGTCGTTTGAAGCGGCGCCGGGTACAATAAGAGGCGACTTTGGACTTGGCTTTACTGACAACATCATTCATGCCTCCGACTCCCCTGAAAGCTTCATAAAAGAGTCGCGAGTCATTTTCGGTTGACACGTGGAACTTCGTCAGCCTGTTGTAGTTGTTCTTGGTCACGTAGACTCGGGCAAGACTTCGCTACTGGACAAGATTCGCGGAACAGCGGTCCAGGCCCGCGAAGTCGGAGGGATCACGCAGCATATCGGCGCCAGCTTTTTCCCAGTTGAAACCATCAAGGAGATGACTGGGCCCCTCTATGCAAAGCTTGCAAAAGCTGAAACTCCGATACCAGGACTGCTCGTGATTGACACGCCGGGGCACGAAGTTTTTGCCAACCTGCGCGCACGCGGCGGATCTGCAGCTGACATTGCCATAGTTGTAGTAGACGTAAACAAGGGGTTTGAAGCGCAGACGATTGAAAGCATCGATATTTTGAAAAAGCGCAAGGTGCCCTTTGTCGTGGCGCTCAACAAGGTCGACATGGTCACCGGCTGGAGGGCCTCTGGCAGGTTCATTTCTGAAGAGGTGAAAAAGCAGGATCCAAGCGTCCAGATGCTGCTTGACGAAAAGGCATACGCCGTAGTAGGAACGCTCTCAAGGCTGGGGTTCCTGTCTGAAGCGTTCTGGCGCGTCAGGGATTTCACAAAGGAAGTGGCCATAGTGCCTATCAGTGCAAGGACCGGCGTCGGGATACCCGAACTGCTGGCCGTGCTGGTGGGCCTGACTCAGCAATACATGGCAAAAAAGCTCGAGCGGCATGAAGGGCCAGCAAAGGGTATCGTGCTCGAATCTAGCGAAGAGGTCGGCCTCGGCCCGTCGGCAAACATCATATTGCTTGACGGCACCCTGCGGCATGGCGACATCGTGGTTGTAGGCAAGCGCGACGGTGCAGTCGCTACCAAGACAAAGGCGCTTTTGCTTCCAAAGCCGCTTGATGAAATGCGCGATCCTCGTGACAAGTTCAAGCCTGTCACCGAAGTCGTTGCGGCTGCAGGATTAAAGATCACATCGCCCGATCTTGAAGGGGTGCTTGCAGGCAGCCCGCTTTATGTCTACGATCAGAAAAAAGGTAAGGAAGAGCTTGAGCACCTAAAGTCACTTGTCGAATCAGAGATCAAGACTGCCATAGTGAGCAACACCGAGACCACCGGCGTTATTCTGAAATGCGATACGATAGGCTCGCTTGAGGCAATAACAGACCTGCTGAGAAAGGAAAACGTGCCAATCAGGATGGCAGACATCGGCAACATCACGAGGAGGGACATCGTCGAGGCGTCCGCGGTAAAGGAGAACGACCGCTACCTTGGAGTCGTGCTGGGCTTTAGCGTCAGGGTGCTTGACGACGCGCAGAAAGAGGCTCAGGACAGGGAAGTCAAAATTTTCAACGAGCAGATAATCTACAACCTTGTCAGAAGTTACACTGACTGGGTGGCGTACCAGCGCGAACACGAAGAGTTGATACTGTTCAACGAGCTGCCGCCTATATGCAAGTTCCAGTTCATGAAGGGGTTCATCTTTAGGCGCAATGACCCTGCAGTCTTCGGAGCTGAGATCCAGATAGGCAGGCTGAGGCAAAAAGTTCAGGTCATCAACGAAGAGGGTAAGAAGGTAGGCACCGTGCACCAGATCCAAGAAAGCGGCAAGGCGATTGAAGAGGCTACCACAGGTATGCAGGTGGCAGTGTCGATAAAAGAGCCGACCATTGGCCGGCAGATAAACGAGGGCGATATATTCTATACGGACATCAACAGCAGACAGGCAAAGCAGCTGCTAGAGAGGTTCAACCACCGGCTGAATGAAAAGGAAAAGGAGGTCTTGGACATGCTCGTTGCTATGAAAAGAAAGAACGACCCGACGTTTGGGTACCTGTAATCACTACTGGTACTTCTGGAGCAGCCCTTCCAGACCCTTCTCGCCGACTGCACCGACCGCCCTGTCGACAGCCTTGCCGTTCATGAACATGATGAACGTCGGGATTGCGTAGACGTCGTAGCGCATCGCGACACCTTGGTTGTCGTCAACGTTCAGCCTTCCAAATGACACCTTGTTGCCGTATTTCTTGGACAGCTTGTCAAATATGGGAAGCATGAACTGGCAGGGACCGCACCATGTTGCCCAGAAATCTACCAAGACTGGCTTGCTGCCTCCTACCACCTCGTCAAAGTTCTTTTCTCCAAGTTCGATCAGGTTGTTGCTGGCGGCGTGCATGCTTGCAGTCTTTTTGTCCTCACTCATGTGTCTCTCTGGTATTAAAAGTGAGTTATTTACTATTTAAGATTTATTGATGGTAGTCAGAGGCCCGGCGTCTTGTAAAAATAATAAACCATGCCACGCTTGCAATCCCACCGCCGGCCGCAAGGCCGACAAGGATGGCAGACATGATCCGGGGAGCCGCGTTTGCCACTATTATGGGCATGCTTATTGTCCCTTCGTTGCCCGCAATGTCAGTCGCTACAAGCTTTAGCTCATACTCGCCGTCTGGAAGCTCTGTAGTGTCAAGCTGGTATTCGGGCATCCCTGTAACGTCTATGCTCTTCCTGTCGCCCACCTGCAGGGTCACGCTGCGGATGTTTGGATCGTCGGTTCCCAAGACTACTGTGACCATGTCTCTCAGGTCCTGTGGGTTTGCGTTGATAAAGGACAGCGACGTTGCTGGGGGCGTCCTGTCGATCACCACTCTGATGTCCTGAACCACCCTGTTTCCTGCAACATCCTGAACATCTATTGTGTAGAGGTATTCGCCTTCAGGCAAGGTCGAATTGAGTGTCGTAAAAGAAGACGATAATGTTTCCGATTGAATCTTGCTGCCATCATAAGCGGTGATGCTTACCGGCGACACTATGCCATTATTATCAGAAATATTCCACATCAGGGCGCCGCCTCTTGCAGTCACTATCGTATAGTTCTCTGCATTGCGTATGCCAGCATCTTCCTGCATGTAGATATTTACTACTGGCGGCGTCCTATCAACCTCAAATGTGGATACGAACGAGGTGGTGTGGCCTACAAGATCCATCGAATCTATACGTAGCCTGTGAGTACCTTCTGCCAGCACGGTGGTATCAACAACCAGATCAAAGGTACTGTTGTTGCTTCCAGCACTAATAATGACCTTGTCTGGTATGACCGGGTCGCCAAAGTCTATCGCGTATTCATAGCTGGCTAGGTTCTCTTCTGTGATTGTCACCGGAATCCTATGCTCTCCTGCGCGCAAGTATTTTGGAAGGTCTATGCCTATCGCCGGCGCAGCGCCGTCTGGCAGTATCGTAGAGAACTTGGCCTCTACCTGCAGGGGCTCGTATAGGCTGTTTCCGTGGAACAGAGTATTGTGCAAGAGAACAGAGTACACGCCTGTGCCGTTCACCGGAACATGAAGCAGCGTCGAGTTCTCGCCGGCATTCTGGCTGAAATAGAATGCGCCGCCCTCGCTGTAGGAGGTCGTCCCGAGCCAGTCGTTGCTGGGCCACCCAGAAAAGATCTCAAACACGCCAGAGGGTACGCTTGTTGCCACCATCCTGCCGTCCGGGCCAAAGGCCATCGCGCTGATGCTAGTAGAGTTGTGCGGCCACGATATCTTTAGCGTCATTGATGTTATCGTGCTGTCGTCCACCATAAAGTGGTATGACCTCCAATCGCCGGCAGAATACCTCGAAGTCATGTCAAACAGGCCGCCCACATAGCCGTTTGGCCGCAGGCCAAGGTCCTGCTCGCCAATGCTGGCGTCAGGCACCACCACCACTGGCACGTCCTTTGGCACCGGCTTGCTCGTGACAACATAGCTCACCGGCATCACAATCTGGTGACTGCTACTGCTGCTACTACTTTCACCTGCTGCTGGCTTGATCAGTATCGAGCTGTAGTAAATGCCCGGCAGTGTTTCTTCGGCGACATGTATGGTCGCCGTGACCACTTCCTTGCTGTTGGAGTTGACATTCAGGGTGAGCTTGCCGTCTCCTTCCGCTCCGTCAAGCGTGATTGCGGGGTTTGGCTGCCTTTCGTAAAACTCGATCGTGAGCGTGTAGTTCATCGCAGTCGAGTTTATCCGCCTGTCGCCCTGCCAGAACGAAAACACCGTCGGGACGGGATACACTCCTATCAGAGAGGTGTTCTTGAATTTTTCATTCGGATCTGATATTCTGAGCTCTTGCACGGTGCCCCACGAGCCGCCCCTGTTTATCATCGAGGTTTCAGCGTATGACACTTTGCCGTCCAGATTGCTGTCGGACCAGTCGTAGGCGTAAACCGAAGCGATGCGCAAGTGGTCGGCGTAAAACTCTGTCGTGTTCATGAAACTTTCAAACGGAAAAGTGACTCTTGCGACCATGAGGTCCGCGTTGTCCGGCACGCCGCCCATTTCGTCAATGCTGAAATAGTTCGGGTCGTATCCAAAATCTACCGAGCTGTACAGTGGATCTTTTTCAAACAGCCGCGTCGTGTTGTGCAGTTGGTACCTGCTGACGAGCTTTTCTATTGCGCCGGTGACCTCTACCTCCATGTCCTCTGCCGACGGGTTCTCAATTACGATCTGCGCGGAGGCAGATCCGCCCTGACTTATGTGACCGGCGAACCACCTGCCGTCCCTGAATTCTGCGCCAAGCTTCTTCTCTGCTACTCCCTGTCCGCCCTCGATTATGCCAAGCACGTCGCTGTATGAGTGGATTGATTTGGACATTGCGGACAACACGTTTGGAACAGTGTCTTCAGTGTATGCCATGAGTTGGTCGTTTTCACCTTTTGCAAGCCTGATTGCAGCCAGTGCGTCAACCCTGCCAGAGCCCTGAACAAACGGATCGTTCTTCAGGTCAACAGCCGACGACATCAGTATCGTCTTGATTTCAAACGGGTCGGGTTCCTTCCCTTGCGACCTCATGTCCTCGATCACAAGCGCCGCCGCCCCGGCGACCATCGGCGCGGCCATGCTGGTGCCGCCAAAAAGCGCGAACGCACCATCGTTGTTCGAGTCATCGGCAGTGGTCTTCAAGTTCTTCAGGTTCACTATGGTCGGCGTGAACGCGTACGATCCTATGGCCATCAGCTCAGGCTTGGGGTCGCCTAAAAGCCCCGGCCCTCTGCTTGAAAAGTCTGCCACGTCGTCAAAGTAAGTCGCCCAGTTGCCAAACCGCGTGACATTCTCAAAGCCGTTGTAGCCAACGTGCACGTTGTTGGTCGTTGCCCCGACAGAGATAGCAAGAGGCGAAGCGTTTGGCGCGCCCACTGACCCGTACCCAAGGCCGTTGTTGCCAAGGCTGTTGACAAACAGCGTGCCGGGATAATCGTCATCAAGCAGGCCGGGAACCACTAGGAGCGACGAGATCACCGACAGCACGTCGTATCCTGGCCCGTACTGCAAAAGCGGGAACGATGCGACGCCCCAGCTGTTGCTGATAATGTCGGCCTTGTGATCGCCGCTGTAGCGCCACACGCCGTCCTCGCCCAGATCAAAGCCTGATGAGTAGAGCCAGCCGTACAGCGAATCGCCGGCCCACAGCGCCTTGACAGGAATTATCTTTGCGCCCGGAGCAATGCCTGCAAGGCCGTACATCGTGCCGTCATCGTAAATGTTGTACTGCTGCTCGCCCTTTGAAGCCACTGTCGCGGCGGTGCCGGTCCCGTGGCCGGCGATGTCGTACATTACTCCAAAGTAGTTGCCGGCAGGGTCGAGCGGCTCGAGCAGGTCTGCAACGACCACGCCACCGTAGCCAGTCTCTTCGCCCAAGACAGGCTTGGTCTTGTTGCTGCTTGCCACCACCTGCCACAGATCGACCACCCTTGCACCAGCAGTCCCAGCGCTAAAGTCTGGAAAGCCGTCGTCGTTGTAATCGTATGTCAGAAATTCATTGCCGTCACCAAGCTTGATGGGAACATCATCTGTAAAATCATACGAGGGCTCGCTAAAAAGGTGCTCCACATGCGCCAGCCGCGCAAGCTCGTTATGGGTGTAGAAATACCACCCAGAGTACATGTCGGGGATTATCGTGTCGTACACACCTGGCTCTTTGCTGTCAACTACAAGCACCGGCACGAGCCCAAACGTGAGCGTGCCAAACTGCTGCTGGAGCTGGTAAATTATGCCAAAGTGGTAGACGCCGCTTGCAGACCGGATATAGTCAGTAGGACTGCGCCCTATTATCCAGTCAACCCTTGCTGTCGCATTGACAACAGGCTGGCCGAATATCGGGTAGAGCGGGTTGTAGGTGGGTATGTTGCCAAACGTCGTCTTGAGAAAGACAGTGCCAGTCTCGTTGGCATAGGCCCATGAAGTATAGCCTTCCGGCGGGCTGTCTTCTGTATAGTCGCCGTCCACTATTGCCCCAGATGGGTCTGTCTTGGCCACATACGTCGCCCTTGTCAGCACGATCCCCTGTCCGTCTGCGTCCAGCATTATGGGAACACTGTTTTCGTCCCTTGCAAGGGCATGCATCATGTCAGGGTTTGAAAAGTCTGTACCGGTATCAACTATGGCCACCGTCACCCCTTCGCCGGTGATGTCGTACGTGTCGGCCACCTTGTCAGAGCCAATTATCGACGAGCCAGAAAGCCTGCCGGGGCTTCCTATCTGATCTTCTCTATAGTCGAACTGAAGCGGCGAGTCGGCCGCGTACGAAAAGCCCAGATTTTGGGGTAATGGCGATTGCGATACTGCCACGCCAAGGAGCCGCTGCTGGCTATACTGCTGCGTCGATCCTCCAAAGCTTACGACGTGCGCGCTCTTGCCAAGAGCCGCGATGTTGCCAGAGCCATAGACAAGCGTCCTGCCGACATTACCATTGTATTCCATCCTGCCGAGGTCGATAGCTCCAAAATCCGTCTTGATCGCGTTCTTGTCGACCGGCAGGCCGTTGACGGTTACAATGTCGTCGCCCTTTAGATATGGCAGCGACTTGCTGAAAAGCGAGGTGAGCGGGCCGGATTCTCTGATTGGCAGCGAGTATGCTGCCGGCACTGCCAAGGAAGCGGTTGTTATCAGGAATAGTAAAACAAGACAAAAAGCGCTCCGAGGCATGTAATACGCTATTGTTATAGAGGATTATTCTCTGTTATTATGATTTCTATGGTAAAAGTTGGATGTCGGCTCAGCTTTACAGTTGTCGGTTGGTAGTTGCTGTGCCGTTCTAGGTCACTTTAGGAGGTCGTCGTACTTGCCTGCGGCAATGTCTGCATAGACCTCCTTGGCAGGCTTGCCTTCTACCTTGACCCCCATGCTGACGCATGAGCCAATGACTTCTTTGACCGCGCCCCTGACGTCAAAGGCATACGAGCCATCGATCTTCATCTTGGCTATCTTGACTGCGCTGGCCATCGTCAGGTCGCCGGCATAGTTGGTGCCTGCCGTCCCGGAGCCCTTTGGTATGCCTGCCTCCTTGGCAACCAGAGCTGCAGTCGGCGGAATGCCCACTTCGACCGTGAACTTTTTGGTCTCAGAGTCTACCTCTACTTTGACTGGCACCTTCATGCCTGGAAAGTCTTTAGTCTTTTCATTAATGGTATTTACAACCTGCAACACGTTTACGCCCATCGGACCCAGCGCCGGACCCAGAGGCGGACCTGCATTGGCTTCGCCGCCGTTTACCAGCGCGGAAATGGATTTCTTGTCTCCCATATGACAGCCAAGCAGAGGTTTTAGCCAAATTATATGTGTTTTTATGGTTTAGTTATTTAGTTACGACAGTTTATACCTCATTCTCAGACTGAAATGGAACAGACGGCTGAAGACGAACGTATGAAACATACTATCGTGAACATTGTACCGCACATAAATATGAAGGTTGAGGAAATAACTGGTACAACTCGATATAGAATTTCTAAAGATAAGGAGCCGCAATATCGACATCTTCTCAAATTACTTGGAGAATGGAAGCTGATTAACTTTGAAAAGCTGATCCCACTCAATTAAAGCTCGAGCAAATGAGCTATTCGAAGCTGCTATGGGGCTCAATGATAAATTTCAAAATATGCAAATTCATCCCACGGACTTTCTAATTAGATTCGTTTATTCTCCCTTTGATCCCCAAGTCAAGGATCAGTCCTTAGCAAAACAAAGATGCAGTTTGCAATCGCAAAACAAATACAAGATGCCAAGCAGATACAAGAAGTAAAGAAACTATATTTCAAGGTTCCAAAAATGACCTGAAAGAATAGTTCAGGCGGCTGAGCGATTGACAAAAGATTCGGGTTTTCTTGAGGAGCAATACCGCGATATAGACGGCAAGTTCTTAGAAGGATACTGGGATTTATATTTCAAAATGTGTAGGTATCTTGAAAAGATAATGTACTTGTCAATATGCCAGCAGCTTTAGAAATTGCGCATAATCGGTAATAGTTTACAATATTATATTTCGCGGTTTGTACGAGAATTGACAGAGCTTCTTCATTGAAGTAATGTCATTCTATAATCCTATGCGAATACAATCATTAGTCATGCGTCTAAATGTCTCCATGAGTTGGGATGTAGGGCTGTTTGATAGACTTGATTGCTGTTATTGACACAGGTTAATGGCGTTCAATAATTATGCATATATTTAAGACATAGAATATCAAACGGAGAGGGAGGGTATACTGTGCTAATGCAATAGTATCCTTTTGTATCATCTCTTCATCATGCTTGACACGTTTTTAAACCCGTGGCGTGTGTAAATGCAGCAGGGATGTCTGATCAGCAGCCCAACGAGGGAGTTGGGTCTTTATTCTTCGAGCTTGCCGGCGACCTCCGCCTCTCTATGCTGACAAAGCTGAGCCAAAAGAACTATCGGTTGTCCCAGCTTGCGTCAGAGCTGGACGCCACGATGCAGGAGGCCCACCGGAACATGACTCGCCTTGTAGACTCGGGGCTCGTCGCAAAGGACAAGGAGGGCGAGCTGGTGCTTACTGCCTACGGCAGGACGGTCGTCACCATGATCTCTGGCTATGACTTTTTGTACCGCAACAGGGACTTTTTCCTAGACCACAGCTTGGGCGACCTCCCGCCAAAATTCATCCAGAGGATGGGCGCGTTGCAGAACTGCGAAATAGTGCACGGCGTGATGGCGATCCTGCAGCGCTGGAAGAACCTTTACTCTGAATCTGAAAAATACATCAGGGAGATAATGGCTCAGGTGCCCCTTGACCTCATCGAGACCGTCAGCAGCAGGGTGGAAGCAGGCGTGAAATTCCACTACATTTTTGCGAGCAACTCGGTCGTGCCAAAGGGCAGGACGCAGCTATTGCAGAAAGTCGGCTGGCGCAACTTTATCAGCAAGGGTCTGGTTGAGCGTAGGATGCTTCCAGAAGTCAAGGTGATGATGATCTTTAACGAAAAGCAGGGGTGCGTCTTGTTCCCTAACATGAAGGGCGAGCCAGACCTCAACGTGATGTTTTACGGCGAGGACAAGGAATTCCTTGAATGGTGCGCCGACCTGTTCAATTACCAGTGGGAAAAGGCCGGCCCGTTTGACGAGAGCAAGCTAAAGCACGAAGTCTAGGCCATCATTGGGACGGCACATGAACAAAAAACTTGCTTTTGTAGGTCTTGTGTTGATGCTTGCCGCCATACCGTTTGTGCAGTTCAGCCTTGACAACTATGGCCAGTATCTTGAGCAGCAGGCAGAAGCAGAGCGCCGGGCGCTTGAATATGCAGACACAATATGTTTTGGCGGAAGAGCACTTTTTCCGCAGCTGTATTTTGAAGCATCGATGCAATACCTTTTGGCAGGATTGGCTGCAGGTTCAGTTGGAGCGGTACTTGTAGGGTTGAACTGGCGTGAGCTGATAGCTGCTGGCAGCAGCGATTAACTGTACAAGACCTTTTTAGATCAGGTTTTTATACGCCAGACATTATTCAATGCTATGCCAAAAGCTTTTGTTCTCATGAATGCTGAACTTGGAAGCGAGGATTCACTTGTTAATGACCTGAAGAAACTTGACAGCGTCAAGGAGGTCTATCAGGTTTACGGCGTTTATGACATTGTGGCGCAGGTCGAAGCAGACACGATGGAAAAAGTAAAAGAAACGATCACTTGGAAGCTCCGAAAGCTCAATGGCGTCAAGTCCACCCTGACGATGATTGTGATGGAATAAAAGCACAGTAGAGTCAGGCTGCGGCTTTAACCACGATCCGCTTGAAGTGTTTGCTCACGAGCGCAAACGACGCGCCTAGGAACGCTATCGCAAGGGTGAACGTGGCTCCATAACCAAATGTCGCCGCAACTTCTCCGGCGGCGATCGATCCTATCAAAAGACCTGAGCCTATTATCGCGCTGTTGACCCCAAGCACGCTTCCCGCCCTGCCGTCCGGGATCATTTTGAAGAGCGACGAGGTAGTGGTGGTGCTCCATATGCTAAAGCCGACTTCGACGGCAACAAACGCGACGACCGTCATGGCCAGTATTGATGCAGGGTTATTGGCAAAGAGAAACGCCGCCACGACTGCAAGCACTATGCCAAACATCCTTGGGAGGTATGCGAGCCTGCCCATCGTCTCCTCGCCGCCCCTTGCCACGAGCCGGTGGTTGAATGGGAGGAAAAAGACCCTTGACATGTGCAGTATGGTATATGCAAGGAACACCTGCGAGTTTGTGACCCCGCTGTCCTTCAGAAACGGCGTGTAGGGTGTGAACAGCAGGTTGCCCGATAGAAAGTACAGGCCAGTGCCGGCAAAGAACAGGAATTCTTTTCTCGACACGCTTGCCTGCAGCTTTGAAAGTGACAGGTCGGCCACCGGCTTTAAGAACATGACAGGCACCTGTCTTAGCCGGTCGACAAGGGCGGCAGGCGACATGGCTATTGCCCTGCGCTTCAGCGTCGCCGGCGGATCCCTGACAAATACAATAGTCAGGGCAAGAGAAGAGATCGCTATCGCAGAGCATATGACCGCGTACGACTGGGCATCGTACTTCATGAGCCACAGGTATCCAGCCACCATCGCGACGACAAGTCCGGCGGCGCTGATAAACGACGTCCAGCTGAATGTCTTGAGCCAGTCCTCCTTCCTTGACTTTTCCATGACAAGCAAGTTTGTGACAGGCGCCGGCCCGACGGAAAAGAACCCGACCAGCGCGGACAGGACCATGAGGACTGGGATGCTTGAGACAAAATACATCGCTCCGCATGTTATTGCAATGGCGGCCGAGCAGGCGGCGATTATGGTCTTGCGCCATTGCATCGCGTCAATCAGCCTACCCCAGAAAACTGCTCCAAGCGTTACTGCCAGATTTGAAAGGAACAGCGCGATCGCCACGTCCCTTACCTGACCGCCGAGCCCAAGCATGTAGATCGGAATGATTGTCGATAAGCCTGACGAGCTCGCGTTCATTGGCAAAAGGTACCATGACCACTTGCGGCTAGTTAGAGGCTCTGAAACTTGCAAATAGGAATCTACTTAACAGTGCCTGACGAAATTCATTTATAAAATTCATCTGGTAGAATATTATATAGGCTTTATACATTATTTGCCAAAACGCAACTTTAATCAATCCCTTAAGCAATCACACACAACAACAGCATTGGGACTCTTTTTTAAGAAAAAAAGCCGATGAGCAGAAGGTGTGGAAGTGCCCGCATTGCAACATGACCTTTGACGAAAAGGAGAGGATGAAGCGCCATGTAAGAAAGGCCCACGGCGAAAAGGGTGGCGGCGACATGCCCAACATGAACCCTTTTGGCTTTTCATAGCGCAAAGACTTATTTCTTGTCAGTACACATCCTACAATTAGAGACATAGGGAAAAACATGTTTCCAATCCATGATGACACAGAGCGCGTGCATGGAAGACCGTACCTGAACTACGGCATGATTGCGATAAACGTCATCGTCTTTATCTGGGAGGCGTCGGTCACCAGTTTCTTTACAGACCAGCGCGCAACGGAGGAAATGTTTATGACCTATGGCGCGGTGCCCGACAGGCTTTTCAACGACTTTCCGGCCAGCGCGCCCACCATTCTCACATCAATGTTCATGCACGGCGGCATTGCCCACATCATTGGCAACATGGTGTTTCTGTTCGTCTTTGGCGACAATATCGAGGACAAGTACGGCAGGATAAAGTACATCCTGATATACATCGGATGGGGAGTGGCCGCGGCCCTTGCCCATAGCGCCTATGCAGTATCGACAGGCGAAGGAGAAATTCCTGCAGTCGGCGCGTCGGGCGCGATTTCCGGCATCCTTGGAGCCTACATGGTCATGTTCCCAAGGGCGAGGATCTTTACTGTAATTGCAGCATTCTTCCTCTATACCGTGAGGATACCTGTCCTTATTTACATCCCGCTATGGTTCGCAATGCAGGTGATATTTGCTGTGATAGGTCAGCTGGGACCAGCCGGCACAGCCGGAGTGGCATACCTAGCGCACATTGGTGGCTTTGTAGCCGGCGTAGCAGTCGGCCTTGCATGGAAGGCGCTCCCAGACTCGATAAAATACAAGGAAGGCATCGCGGCCGCAGCAGGAGGTGCCAAGCCGGCATTCAGGGGCCCGATGTTTAGAAAGACCCGGCCCAGAATAGAGGACGTAGCTACGGCTGCGCCAGAGGTCATTGAGGGTCCGGACTATTACGAAGTGATTGCCGAGATCCGCGGCGTGTCGGACGCCTCTGATATTACAGCAAGCTACGACGCCGACAGCCGGCAGGTGAGGATAGTCGCGCACGGCACAAGAAAATACGAAATGTCTGCCAAGCTCCCTGCGACGGCGGTCAACCCCGTGGTGAAATACATCCAGTACCTCAACGGAATTGCCCGGATCAGGCTCACGAAATAATAAAATAACAACGTTGCAGCAAATTTAAAATATCCCGCAAAGGCCCATTAAATTTACAATTTTAGGAGGAATATGAGAAAATGTCAATACAACAGGGATCAGCTGGAGGCGTCCCAGTGCTAATCTTGAAGGAAGGGGCATCGCAGACAAAGGGTCGTGACGCGCAAAAGAATAACATCACTGCTGCAAAGCTGATAGCCGAGATAGTCAGGAGTTCGCTTGGTCCAAGGGGCATGGATAAGATGCTTGTAGACACTCTTGGCGACGTTACAATAACAAATGATGGTGCTACAATTCTAAAAGAAATCGATGTTCAGCATCCTGCAGCCAAGATGATGGTAGAGATAAGCAAGGCAACCGACAATGAAGTTGGAGATGGCACGACCTCTGTGGTGGTGCTTGCCGGCGCGCTCATTGAAAAGGCTGAGGAGCTGATCAACAAGGATGTGCACCCGACTATTATCGTCGACGGCTACAGAAAGAGCGCGACAAAGGCAATAGAGGTATTAAACAGCATCGCTCAAAAGATAGAGGGCAATGAAAAGGCCGAGCTGGCAAGGATAGCCCGGACATCGATGCAGACAAAGCTGGTGTCAAAGGAAGCCGGCGATCTGGCAGACATTGTTGTCACCGCGGCTACTTCTGTAGCCGAGAAGACAGATACAGGCTACAGACTTGATATCGACGACATCAAGGTGGAAAAGAAGGCGGGCGGCAGCATCCGGGACACAAGGCTGATCAAGGGCATTGTCCTTGACAAAGAGGTCGTGCACGGAGGCATGCCAAAGAGGATCGAGAACGCCAAGATTGCCCTCATCAATTCTGCTCTTGAAATCGAAAAGACCGAGTTTGACGCTAAGATAAACATCAATTCTCCAGACCAGATGAAGATGTTCCTTGAGGAGGAAAACCGCATGCTGAAATCGATGGTAGACAAGATCATTGCAAGCGGCGCAAACGTGGTCGTGTGCCAGAAGGGCATGGACGACATCGCCCAGCACTACTTGGCCAAGGCCAACATACTTGCAGTAAGAAGGGTCAAGGAAAGTGACATGAGCAAGATGTCACGCGCCACCGGCGCCCGCGTCGTCAACAACCTTGACGACCTAACCGCAAAAGACCTTGGCAGTGCCGAGTTGGTCGAAGAACGCAAGGTGGAGACCGACAAGTGGGTCTTTGTCGAAGGCTGCAAGCACCCCAAGTCCGTGACCATCCTGATAAGGGGTGGCTCTCAGAGGGTCGTCGACGAGGCAGAGCGCTCAGTGCATGACGCATTGATGGTGTCAAAGGATGTCCTTGAAAAGCCGGCCATAGTGGCAGGCGGAGGCGCTCCAGAAGCCTATGCAGCATCCAAGCTCAGGGAATGGGCAAGCACTCTCTCTGGCAGAGAACAGCTGGCCGCAGAAAAGTTCGCAGAAGCCCTTGAAGTGATACCGCTGTCGCTTGCAGAGAACGCCGGCATGGACCCGATAGACACACTCACCGAGCTCCGCTCAAAGCAGAGCAAGGGAAGCAAGTGGACCGGCGTCGATGCAAGGAACGCCAAGATAGCCGATATGAGCAAGCTGGACGTGGTAGAGCCGCTTGCAGTCAAGGAGCAGATAATCAAGTCCGCCACAGAAGCAGCGTCCATGATCCTGAGGATCGACGACGTCATTGCTTCAAGCAAGTCCGGCGGAGGGCCACCCGCGCCTCCAGGCGGAGGAGGTATGGGTGGCATGGGCGGCATGCCCGGAATGGGCGGTATGGAGATGTAAGATCTCCAACCCTCTCACTTTTTCAGTTCTACCGCAATCACTTCTTTTACCCAGCTCCCTGTCTCTTGCATTCTCGACAGTCTGTCCAAAAAGTCCTGCCAAGAAATGCCACCATATGCGTCAACCCACTCCTTGTAGTGATTAGTTAAACTCTCTAACGCTTTGCCGTGGTGCAAGCAATATCTACTGCCAGACATTGTAGTCCGGTGGCAGGCGGCGCATTTCTGAGTAGTCATGGAAGGTTTATTTAGAGTCTGGATTTTAAGGGTTATAAAGACATCATGCTTACTACTACCCCTTCAAAAGTTGTATGGATCGTTGCGGTAGGGTACCTCGCGTTCTTTTTCGCCCTGGCGTCAGGCATGATAAACGCCATAATTGAGGGAAGGGACTTTGGTGGCTTTATACTCCCAACACGCTCTGTCCAGACGATTGGCGAGACTGTGGTCATCACCCTGATACTTTTCATCGGCATGGCCGGCACCCTTATGCTCTACCACTCTGGAAGGTCGGTAAACCCGCAGGTGCAGAAGGCGCTCCTCATCGCAGGCTTTGGGGTGCTTGGGATTGCCCTTCTTCTTGGGTTCATACTGGTAGGCGTCAAACTCTAGATCTACATCTGATTCTTTTCTTCTTTTCAAAAGTGCAATAGGCAAAAACTGAAAAGGTACTAAAAGTCATGTATGTGCAGTCTGCGGATCTGTTTGTATGTGTTCAGAAAATTAATGCCCTTCTCTGTTGTCCTATAGACATGATCAATGCTGTCATACTCTAGCAGGCCGCTTAGAATGAGTAAATTGACATGCTGCTTGAGCTTGCTATAGGAAACATAGGTGTTGTACATTAACTTCGTTTTTGAAATCCCGCCCATAGACGACTCTAGGATGCGTACTGTTTCGCTAATGTGGCTTCCAAGAGCATGGTTATGGATCCTATATTCTTGATAGCAAGAATGACCTGTTTGCTTTTTATGTTATTCCCTGTCAGATTTAGGGTAAACAAGAGGTCACAACTGTCGCATTGATAAATTCCTGGATTCACTTTTGTCTCTATTTTATGCGAGAAAGATGCATAAATATCTTCTATTGGGTACTTCTATAATGATATACCTGAGAATGGACATCAAGCATATTCTTGATGCAATGCCCATTATGCGGTCACATCCTTCGGCAAATATCAAATTGTGATCAGGCTATCTTTATAAACCAGCCGCGTTCCTGCCGGTATCGATTCGTGCCCTATCACCGTCACGGCAAGGTCGCGCTCTATCCGCTCGATGCTCAGCTTGGCTGCGCTCTTGCGCTGAAGCAGCCTCCTGCTGGCCGGCGACTGGACCCATCCGCCATCCTTCCTGTAGCGCAGCATGCTTGTCGCAAGCACTGGGATATTTTGGTTCACGCCGTGCCTAACAAGTAGCATCAAGAGCACGGCAAGCAGGTGGTTCAGGCCGCCCGTCCGCTCCTGCGCGCGGAAGAGGTTGTAAAAGCTGTTGACAGAGTCGAATATCACAAGCGAGCTTGTCCCCATTGATTCAAGGACGTCCTTTACCATTGGGACGAGCCGGCCTTCAGAAGGCAGGTAAATGTCGACACTGTTTTTTGCCTGAACAAGCCCGGCGTTGAAATATGCGGTGAACGTCGTGTCAAGGTCGATATAGGTCACCTTCTCAAACTGCGACACGAGGTGCGCTGCAAAGCACAGCTTGGCGTACGGGTCGCCGAACATTAGCATATTTAAGCCACGCGTGCTCAATATCCTATTATCAGACAATTGCTGCTCTATTGCAGGAGGTTAGATATAATATGAGTGACATTGACGATCAGATAAGGCGTGACTTTGCAGTAACAAAAAAGACCATCTACATGAACAACGGGGCCATTGCCCCAACGCCACTGTCCACGATCAAGGCAGTGACGGATTTCCTGCTGAAATGCGCAGAGGCCGGACCCGACGCGCCCCAGACTTTTGACTATGTCATGTCCTTGCTTGACGAGCTGCGCACAAGGGTGGCCCACCTGATAAACTGCGAGCGCGACGAAGTGGTGCTTGTGCAGAGCACTACCGAAGGGCTCAACATGGTGGCAAACGGCATCGGTTGGCAGGCAGGCGACGCAGTAGTAGTGAGGGGCGGCAGGCACGAGCACTATGCCAACTACCTGCCGTGGGTCTCGCTGTCGCAGAGAAAAGGCGTACAACTGAGGGAGCTTGCCATAGACGGAGAAACCGGCTACTTCGACCTTGCAGACCTTGAAAAATCGATCAAGGGCGCGAGGCTTGTCACCATGAGCCACGTGCTGTACAACACTGGCGCGATAATGCCGCTTGAAGAGGCTGGCAGGATCGCGCAGGAAAATAACGCGCTGTTCTGCGTTGACGCGGCCCAGAGCGCCGGCACAATTCCAATCGACGTGAAAAAGATCGGCTGCCACTTTATGGCGTTTCCCGGTTTCAAGTGGCTCTGCGGCCCAACTGGAATCGGGGTGTTCTACTGCAGCAAAAAAGCGTCTGAAATGCTGACCCCGCCGTCCATCGGGATCGAATCGGCCATGCTTTCAGAGCAGAACATCATTGCGTACTTTGATATGCCTACCAAGTTTCAGGCGGGCTTTCGCAACTTTCCCGGTGCCGCCGGTCTTGAAGCCTCGCTGAGGTACATCCTCAGGATAGGTCTAGAAAATATCAGGAAAAAGAACATGAAGGTGGCACGCGCCCTTCGTGACGAGATAGGCAAGATCCCCGGCGTCAGGCTGTATGGGCCGGGCGACGAGAACAAGCGGACATCGATTGTTACTTTCATGACGCCGGCAGCCGATTCGTCAACAATAGTGAAAAAGTTGGAACAGGACAACATAATATTTGCCGCAAGGGATATCGGAGGTGGAAAGAAAGCAGTAAGGGCAGCGCCCCACTTTTTCAACAGCGAAGAGGAAGCGGCGACTGCTGCGAGCTATGTCAAGGGACTGCTCCGATGACCATCATTTCTTCTTCTGCTCGCCCTGCCCTTCGATCACAATCATTGTCAGCGTTGACCTGACTTTGTCAATGCGCCTGACATGCCACGTTATAGTTTCGCGGAGCTTGTCCATCGAATCTGATCTGATTTTGGCGATAATGTCGTACACTCCATAGACTCCGGAAACCTCAACAGCTTCTGGCAGCTTTTTGATTTCGCGGATAATCTCTTCTTCAGAACCAAGGTCGCAGTTGATAAGCACATATGCTGTTGGCATATGGAATTATGGTGCTGTGAGTAATTAAACAGATCGTATTATTCTCTCTCACGCAGAGTTATTAATGACATTCTGCCTTCAAAAGTTGGCATATGGTGAGAGTGATCGACCTAACAATGAGGATTACGCCCTCGATAAGGGTCTTTCCCGGGTCGCCTCAGCCTTCATTCATCCCATGGTCTAGGTTCGACTCCCACGGCTACGACTCCGAGGCAGTTTTCATGAGCACCCACACGGGCACGCATGTCGACGCCCCTTCCCACTTTGCCCCCTGCCTCGCAAGCATCGACATGGTTCCTGCAAGCAGACTCGTCTGCAGCGCCGTCCTGATAAAAGCGCCAAAGGGGGCAAACCAGCTGATAGAGCGCGAAGATTTTGAGAACGAGCCGGTAAGGGAAGGAGAAGTGGTGATGATCGCCACAGGCTGGGAAAAGCGCGTGGCCAGGAGCAACTATATGACTGAAAACCCGGGGCTGTCAGAGCAGGCCGCAAGATACCTTGCTAGGAAGAAGGTCAACGCTGTTGCAATCGATGGACCAAGCATCGACGCAGGCGCTGACAGCAAGTTTACTGCGCACAATATCCTACTGCCGCGCAGCATACTGGTCGTAGAAAATCTTTGCAATGTAAGCAAGATATCGATGACACGATTCACGTTGGTTATCAGCCCACTTAAGCTGGGCGGCGCGACAGGGTCGCCGGCACGCGTACTTGCACTCGTGTAAAAAGGTTAGAGTTAGCTAACTATTTTGGCGTGGCAAAGTCCGACTTTATCCTGCTTTATATGTCTCCAATTGACGTTTTCCTTGTCTCTAGGATTTCTCTATTCTTCACATGGCGTTGCCTGTCCTTCATCCTTGTCCGCGAACTCTTGCCCGTTCTTCTTGCAGCCGAGCCTTTCGCACTCCTGCCAGCCGCCTTTCCTTTCATCCGTTTAGCAGCCCTCCTTGCAGTCTTGTTCGAAACATTCGATCTGGCCCTAGCCATGCCCTGGAATGTGCCAAATGATATTTAGCAAGCATGAATGCCAGTTCTAGATCAAACGCCCAGTAGGGGTATATCTATCACATCATCTGTCACATTTTTTATCAAATGCTGACGATCACAGTAGCAACAACACATCGTCGATACTACGACAGCCCTGCTATTACGTGCAAGTGCCACGCCCTGGCAGAGTGTGATGCGACTCTATCAATTGCTAAATATCATATTTGCCGTGCTTATTCATGGCAGGAAACAGGAGGGGCAACAAACAGTATGATAGAAACGCTGCCAAGGACAAGAGCACAGATTCCAATAAAAACAAAAAGAAGGGCATGGCTCGAAGGAAAATAGGCTAATCGGCAAGTGCCGTATTTATTATATGATGTCTATAGAGACTACTACATACAAAGAGCGAAAATAGCCGCCTACATCCCAATATGTATAATCTGTTACGCAATTAGAAATGACGAAGCAGTTCCAAAGGAAGCAATGCCGCTCATGTGGAGAAAAGGTTGTGCCCAAGGGGGTATGCCTGCAGTGCAACGAGCCCAGCATGGTCTGGTGTGAAGCCTGCTTTCTTGTAGAAGAATATCTGCATGTCGGACATACAGAATTAGACCTGTTCTGACAGGTCTGGCAAAAAGCTATATGCAAGCTCTTCTAGTCATCATAGTCGACTATGTAGAACCCTGCATGGCCAAAGGTCAGGGAATGAGGTCTATAGTTATTGTCCAGCTCTTGTCGGTTGGCTCCTGAGACTTCGAATTTGCAATTATAGCATACAGCTTTCATCTGTCAACGATCTCTTCTTTGATCGATGTGGTTTGCTTGGAATGATATAGATTAGTCTGTCATTATTTTGACTACTGTCTTGGTGTTCGACAGAAGGCGCACGCTATAAAAAACAGGCAACTAAATTTTGGCTGCGTCCAGTTGAAGGTGTTAAACTACTATACAGTCATATAGAGACAACATCAAGAACCACCTTGCAACAACCTTTTTAGAGCAAGCGCTAAACTCATGCGCATGGAGTTGGAACGCCCACGAAAAATGGAGCTCCTGCACACGCCCAAGTCAGAGTTGCTGAGGCTCATGAGGGAAAATTCCCTGACAGTAGACGAGGTCGTCTTTCTATTCGGATCAAACAAGCTGGCTGCGGCCGACGTCAGGATGAACGCGCCAACCATTTGCGACAAGCTGCTGACGATCTTTTTGCGACAAGCTGCAAATCGCGCTACCGTCCCGCCTATGACTGCTGCCTAGCTTTTCTTTCCTCTTCCACCTGCAAAGCATAGCTGTCAAACCATGCCGGTAGGTCGATGTATTTGTCTGTGGAAAAGTGGTATCCTATGCCTGCGCTCCATGCCTCTGCAGTCTTGCTCATGGCGTTTGACTCGCTGATACAGGCTGTGCAGTATTCATTGCTCGATACCCCCATGAAGCGCGACGGCAGGTACTTGTCCATCCACGATATCTGGTCGTGGTACACCCACTCTTCCTCTAGGCTGACGATGTCGGAGATCTGCATTATGCTCTCATTCACTTTGTAGTGGCCGGGATTCATTATGGCGAGTTTGTCCTGCCCGTGACTTTTGATATGCTGGTAGACTGCGGCATAGTAGCTGTGCTCGGCGTCCGTTTCGATGTTGGTCACTTCATCCACAAATATGCCGTCAACTCCTGACGCCATCTGGCTGTCAATGTCGGCCCTGACAGCGTTCAAGTCACGCGCGCCGTAATCCGTCCAAGTGTACGTCAGCACCTTGATGTCTGCTTCGCTGAACTGCCAGCGCACGTCCGGTGTCAGGTTAAGCTCGCCATCGGGAAAAGAGTGCGGCACTATCACGAGCTCGGGCTTGGCCGCCAATATCCTTGATGCCTGATCAGTCATCGCGCCGTTTTCATCAACCAGATGCCCATAGTAGATGACGTACAAGTTCTCCGGGTTTGCAGGCGACACCTTTACAAACGGCAGCATGATTGGAGCGGCGACCGCGCAAGCAAGGGCTACTGAAGCAATGACTATTATAGCGAAATAGGACTTCTTTTGAGTAGATTGCACCTGTATTAATAGAATCCGTACTTTTTATGCTGAAGCATTTTGTTAATGACGATATACCATTAAATTATGCTCTGTAGGAGCGTAAGTTGCTCTGGGCCCGTAGCTCAGCCAGGTAGAGTACCGGACTTTTAACTGCAATAGAAAGAAATCCGGCTGTCTCGGGTTCGAATCCCGACGGGCCCGCTCACTTATCGGGTTCTAATAATCACTGGTAAATTTTTTCACCAGAAGGATATTAGCGGCGGCAAAACTTTCCAAAAGAGACAGATCCAGGCTATAGGCAAGAAAACTTCATTCAAAGGAGCTGCAACCACATGCCGATAACCCTTGCAACGCTGCAATCAAAAATTTCTAGTGAGGTACAAAATCCGACAAACGTCCAACTGATCAAAGACTACGATGACTTTCACGAAATCAACAGGATAAGCGAGAGTAGAAGAAAGAATAACCTGAAAGGTATAACATACTATGCAAAGTGGTTATCAGTCACGTACCCTTCAATGACGTTCTACGATGTCAAGAATAGGGAGCTCCATATCCTGCCTTTCTTGAATGGATACAGATAGACGGCAAAGAATGATCCTGAAGAAAAGTGGGTAATAACATACAACGATTATCGAAGCAGGCTAATCCACTTTTTCAGATGGCTGCATAACGTCAAGATAAAGGGAAGGGCTAGTGATGAAGTACCATTAGACGACTGGAAAACTCCAAAATTTGTCAGAATAAAGAAGCAAAAGACCAAGCGCAAAAATACGTACTCTATCAGTTAGACATGGGAAAAAGACGAAGTTCTAACTATAATTCCGTATGAACCTGAGGTTAGGAACAAGGCGATAATCACCGCTATATGGGATGTCGATGGAAGAAATCATGAATTAACAAAGATGAAGAACAAGCACGTTCGATACAAGCAGGAATATGCAGATGCTGAAATTCCGCATGATACCAAGACTGGCGACGGGCCAGCAGTTCTAAGAATGTCATTTCCTTACCTACTTGAGTGGAAGAACAAACACCCATTCAAGAACGATCCAAAAGCTCCTCTATTCTATAATATGAAGAGTGGTAGAACACTAGAGGCAATCCACTTGATCCTGATTATTATCTTTGGTGTTTTAGAACATCCAAAAACCCATAGGCCTGCAAGGAAGCTAACGAGCTATCAATATGCAATCTGGAAAGACTCGGCAAAATATCGGCTGGTTATCAAAAGCCAAAAAGTGGGATTGACCACATCAGCGCTAATAGAGGATTTTCAGTGCGCTATCGCCGTTTGCAAAGGACGGGACATCCTTATCATAGCACAAAGCCAGGACCACGCTAACGAACATTTACGCACCTTAAATGCAATGATTATCAATTCTGTAAGATATTCACGTTATTCGATAACTGAACCTGCTGAAATGCTGTTTAGAGAGGAAAAGACAAAGGTCAAAGTAGCCTACATTTACAACCCTGACAATCCTCGCCGGCCTACTCGCATTATAGGGCTGGGTGCTAGGGAAGGTCAAGTTTGGTCGTGGAAGAATGTTGCCCATATACACATGAGCGACATTGCCGTCCAAGAGAGCCATAAAGACGATACAGGCTTGTTTGCAGCTGCATTCTTAAGACTGGCAAACACTGATGGGAACATCCTCATTGAGACGCCGCCCCGTGGGCCAAGAGGCAAAATATATGAAATATACATGCAATCGAAGCTTGCAGCCGCAAAAAGAGAAAACGTGGAAGGCCAGTTTAGGAGACTATAGTAAATTCAATATCTGAAGCATTGCATATGGACGGTCAGCTTTGGCATTTGTTGCGTATGTGATAAATCAACTTGTGTGCTTTGTACACTCGCGTTAAAAAGTCTTAGTTAAAATATGGTTTACGCTTCATGGGTTCTGTGCCCGTGCAAGTAACAAAATCGAACAACCGACGCTCGCAAGCTCTCTTACTTGAATTTAACCCGGTTGCTCTAAAGCTATCGGTGCCCAACATACTTTCCAAGATAGCTCTCTCGCTGCCATCAGCAACTGGCTCGGCGCCCAAAGACGACCGCAGATCCAAACCTCGGATTTTGTATATAGACGATGAGGTTAACATCACAAAAGTCATCAAATATGGGCTGGAGCAATACGGCTTTGCTGTTGATGTTTTCAACCATCCAAAGGCAGCACTATCCTCGTTTCAGCCAGGCGTCTACGACCTGCTGCTCATCGATATAAGGCTGCCAGAGATCAATGGCTTAGACCTCTGCAACAAGCTATTAAGGATAGACAGCAATGTGAAGGTTTGTTTCATAACCGCATATGATTTGAAGAAAGAAGAAGTAAGAAACAGAGTCCCAGCTCTGCAGACAGAGTGCATCATTAAAAAGCCGGTGTCATTTGACAACCTAGTCAGCAAGATAAACGGCCAGCTTCACAGGAACAACTGATCGATATTGCAACAACCGTGCGATGAAACGCCATGAAGATCAGAGCCAAGCTGACCATTGTCACGATTTCACTGATCATAGCTTCCATAGTAATCCCTTCAATAATAGCGCTGGAATCCTTTTCGCAAGAACTGGAGTCACAAATCACCCACAACTTAGAGCAGGAAAGCATCAGGAGCATAGACAAGATATCAAGATTTCTGTTCGAACGGCAGGGAGACATCAAGCTACTTACTGATCCTAGCAATAGCATAATGAGAGGACCATCAATATCTCAAAAACTTGAATACCTTCAATCGGTTGAGAAGACTTATCAGGTGTATTCTGCTTTTTCAATATACGACAAAAACGGGATAAAGATCGCGGACACACATGATTTCTCGATTGGCGCAGACAGCTCAAATGAACCATTTTTTGTAAACGCCATGAAAGGAAACATCCACTATGATTCGGTTCCCACTTTCTCAAACGATGTTGGTCAGTATGTTATGCACTTTTCAGGCCCGCTGCTTAATGAGGATGGCAACATAGACGGCGTGCTGGCAGGCATAATACCTATCAGCAGAATATATGATATCGTCGAACAGGCTTCACAGAGCAGAGAGAATTTGCAGGCAGACTTGGTTTCATCAGGCGGACTGGTCATTTACTCTAACTATGACAAAGAAGCAATTATGCAGAAGAATTTGTCGTACCTGCCAATATTTGGCAAGATAGCCGTTTCTGGCAACCCTTCAGAATCTTACATTGGCAGCGTGAATGATGTTGACGAGGCAGAATTCTTTAGCAACGATGAAACCATCTATGTAGCAGCAAGTGAGCAGGGTTTTCTAGATTACAAAGGAAATCAATGGATTCTAATTATAGCAGTTCCTACTGAAGTTGCATTTAAAGAAGTAACGCAATTGCAAAACAATTTCATTATTGTTGCGATAGCAATCCTGTCTGCGGCTATTATCCCAGTCATCATATTCTCCAAAGCTTATACACAATCGCTTATAAAACTCAAAAACGCAGCAGCTGAAATTGCCAAGGGCAACTTTGACATCGCCGTTGAAATAAACAGCAACGACGAAATTGGAGAGTTATCACAGCAATTCGATAAAATGAAGAACGACTTAAAAGACAGGGAGCGATTGAAAGATGAATTCATCAACATCGCTGCTCATGAGTTGAGGTCGCCGCTTCAGCCAATCATCAGCTATAACGAGCTTGCATTGAAAGGCTTGATGGATAAAGACGAAGCGCTCAGAATTATTGATTCAGAGTCTCAGAGGTTTATCAAGCTGGCAAACGACATCCTTGATGTAACTAGAATTGAAGGTGGAGCGCTGTCATACAATATGCAGAGAATCAAGATTATCGATATAATCAGCAGGATTGTGAGCTCGACAAAAATTTCTGACAAGCTTGGTAGCGATGTATCCATTGACCTTGTCAAGGACAAAATAAGCGATGCCGTAGAAGTCTATGGAGATGAAAATCGCCTCAGCCAAGTTTTCATGAACATCATAGACAACGCAGTCAAATTCACAAGAAAAGGCAGAATCAGGATAGAGACGCGCGTTCAAGAAAACAAGCTTGGGATAAAGATTAGCGACACAGGTGGAGGAATTCCTGCTGAGATAATGCCGAAGCTTTTTGGCAAGTTTGTCACAAAAAGCGTCCAAGGCGGCACCGAACATGGCACCGGCCTCGGGCTATTTATTAGCAAAGCGATAGTGACAGCACACGGCGGAGAAATTTATGCTCAGAACAACAGCGAAGGCGGGGCTACGTTTACCATTCTGCTTCCTATTGCAGACGGCGGAGTGTTCAACTAAAACGTCCTATTTTTTCTGAATTCTTTCAATCAAGCCTGTCAGCATTAAGAGTTCGAAATGTTGCATATGACGAGTTTCTAAAAGCGACCAATACTGTAGATATGGAAAGATGTTCAAGTGGATAACAGACCTGCATGCGTCAAACAAGTCAGAACGAGAAAACTAGATTTGCTGGCGAAGACAGTGCATGGTTTTTCACAAATGGTTTTGGTAATGGATGCTTTGGAGCAGAAAAAGCCATCGGCAGATTCAACAAAATATGTTATTATTGTGTTCGTACAACTTGGAAAACATATCTGACGAAAAACACATAGCTAGGTTGATTGAGTGCCATGGTTACGTGATAATCGACGAGCCGCTTGCAGTCTATAAAGATCAAGATGCACCATAACCACACAGATGACTCGGGCGCATTTATTGGAGTTGTTTCGGCAGCCACCTAGGCGGCTTCATATGCTGGCCATGTAGAATATAGATGTCTACATAAATTGAGCAAACAGACTGTAGTTTTCTTTCACATTGTTTTATAGTTTCTTATTATAAGTATTTCTTATGGGAGTGTCTGTCAACGGGCACCAAGGGATACTAGACAGGATATATTTTTGCAACAATTGCAAAGCCGTCTTTTTGTTTCAGGCAGATGTCGAGTATCATAACATGACATCGGGCCATTCAAGCATCAAAACTTTGTCATTTGATGAATATTATAATAAAAACTGAAAATTACAATTTCCTTAAATAGATGCCTGTATGTTCCCTGATGAGAGAACTGCAACGAACAAGAAAACTGCCTTGGCAGGGATGACGAGCCAGATTCTTTAATGGTTATTAAATTGATACTTGAAAAGCAGAGATATGTAGTTCATGCTTTGGCAGACCCGCGTTTAGCATTAGAACACATTGAAAAAGGCTGCAAAGACTGCAGCATCGCAGTCTCTGATATAAGGATGCCGCATATGACAGGCCTTGAACTGGTAAAGTATTTGAAGAAAATACGGCCTGATTTGCGCATTATACTTATGATGGCTTTTCCGGATTATCACAAATGTATCCATATTTTTTGGAGCCGTTTACCTATCCGGACTTGCGCCATTTTCGGCATTCTATCAGGCACTAATCCTGATGAGCCGAGGATAGACCACCCGTTGCGAGACTTCCTAATTCTTCTTGCACCAGCAGGAGCAGCTAGCTAACAGAGCTTTATAAGAGAAAAGAAAGTAGTGATCCGAAAGTAAAGCTTTTGCGGCCATATATGAAACAAGAAGGACATGAAGCACACATGATCATGTATCGCTTGCCGTGTTCTAATACACAACCAGTTAAAAACAGCTAGACCTTGCCAAAGGTTTTCAGTAAAGTGCTTAAAGCTTTTGTTTGCTAACCATGGTTAATGAGTTCTTACGGAATCCAGCAATCAGGACAAAACTGTGAGCCAAACCACTGGCCCCACTACAATAATGAGGGTATAAGTGTAGGTTTGCCCACCTTTTGTCAATTGAAGTTCTGCATCTTAGATGGGGCTGGGAATTTTATCTGAGGGTAGCAGGTTTTAATATCTAAAAACTCATTGTTAGCATAATCCATCATGGCAGTTATCAAATGCGCAGAATGCCAGTGTGCTCCCCAAAATTGTACAACAAATGCCATAGCAGAGCAATGCTGTATTATCTGCCAAAAAGATGTTTGTTGTTGTATTGCAATCCATAGGCACATTTCTTTAATCAAAAAGTCTCTTGCGCTGTCTGATGAACCCTCGCTAGCTAACAAGGACTACTGCTGTTCCACCGATGCCTGTAAAGATGAAATGATTGAGCGGCAAACTGGCTCGCCGCATTTGCTTTCTTCTGGATGGCTTCAGTTCTTCAGGCACGTCAAGAGCCTATATGCCGCGGCGCTTGGCATCGAAATCCTGTGCATAGCTGCTGCAGAGATTGGAGAAAATCTCGGCTTGCATCTGTTTGGATTCAACCTTGTTGGAATACCAATAGCATATGCGATGGGCTATGCGCTGGCTGGCTTTACCACGTTCGCAACCATCCTAGGCAGATGCGACCATGGCAGGATTGATAGCTGCTGTTCTGTATTGGAGCAGGGAACGGGCATCACCTCGAACCTTAAGATGACGTTCAGAAACTTTGCAGTCGGCACCACTAGAATCACTCGACTGCACAAGCAGAGGAATCTGAAGCACATACTCAAGACAAGCGGCTACATCTTGGTCACCGCAGAGAGCGCATGCATACTGACTGCCGAGGCTGTGGATCTGATATTCTATCAATACTCTATCTTGCTGGCAGTTCCTCTGGCTTTGCTGGCGGGCGCATTTACTGTGGTCGTGCCAGAAGCCTACCGTAAAATGAATGCAGCAAAATCGAATCAGTAGCTACATTGGCAGCAGCCGGACATGATCCATTTTCCTGTTAGTTTTGAAGCGCTTGACCATTTCATTTATTTCTTTAGCATCGCCTTTCAGAAGGAACACCTCCAAGCACTTGTCTCTCCCAGTCTTGTTGTGTATGTGGGTTGTGATGATGCTGTCGAACGAGTGACCCATCTCATTTACTTCGTTGTCTGACTTTTCGTCATGGATCACAAGCATCACCGCATGAACGTTGCCTGCGAGGTTCTTCCGCTCTTTTTCTTCTGCAATGAGACTGCGCAGGCCGGCTCTCACTATTTCAGAGCGACCAGAGAACCCGAGCTCCTTCTGCAGCTTATCAATCTCTCCTATGATGTCTTCATTCAGCGATACGCTGACTATGGTCACGCCTTTACTCATTATTAACTGCCTTATAAATACATCTTATTAGTTATTAAGAAAAGTATATAAGCTTAATATCATTCTGCAATGATGTGCATTTCCTGGAATGTTGCCAACAATACGCAGGAAACCCCAATAGCCACCGGCCTACATTGCAGGGACACACCGCCTGCCGTTATTAATGTCCTTATATATCAGCAATTAAATGTTATTAACATAAGTATATATTGTTAATAACCCAGAATATGTGGATATGGACAAGAAGATTATTGTAGGAATCGCTGCTGCGGCAGTAGCAGTTGCTATAGCTGTCGGGGTTATTGCAATATCAACCCAACCGCAGCCTCTGGCCTCAGGCGACACTGAAAAAGTAAAAGTCATCGCTTCATTCTTCCCGCTCTATGATTTTGCCAGCAATGTGGGAGGCGACAAGGCTGACGTTTCTGTAATGGTGCCGGCCGGCATAGAGCCCCATGACTGGGAACCCACGCCCAGAAACATAGCAGATGCAGGGAATGCCGATCTGATAATCTATAACGGAGCAGGTTTCGAAGGCTGGGTGGCACAATTGAATGCCAAGAATGCTGTCGACACAAGCAGAGGCATTGAGCTCATGGAAGGTGAGCATGAAGAGGAAGGCGAGGCTAAGGAAGAGGGGCACGAAGAGTCTGCACTTGATCCCCACATCTGGCTTGATCCTGTGCTTGCAAAGAAGCAGGTCGAGTCAATAAGGAACGGGCTCATTCAGGTCGATTCAGCAAATGCAGACTATTACAGGCAGAACGCCCAGCAGTATATAGCCGAGCTTGATTCTCTGGATGCATTCATCAGGTCAGAGCTTTCTAATTGTGAGAAGACTGATTTCATAGCCTTCCACAACGCCTTCAGCTATTTTGCCAAGAGGTATGGCTTAACGCAGCACAGCGTTCACGAAGGCCTGTCGCCTGAAGGCGAAGTGCTTCCCCAGAGGATATCCGAGATAAAGCAGCTGGCCACTTCGCTTGGCATAAATATCATATACTCAGAGGATCTGGTAGACCCTAGGCTTGCAAATGTGATAGCAAGCGAGATACCGAATGGACAGGTGCTTGTGCTGAGCCCGATAGAAGGATTGGACAGAGAAGAGCAGGAGAAGGGCTTTGGATACATCGAAAAGATGAGGCAAAATGTGGAGAACCTCAAGGTGGGCCTAAAGTGCCAATCATAGATGCAGTGAAAGTGGACAGAGTAAGTTACGATTACGGCCAGGGCAAGATACTTGACGACATATCATTTTCAGTAGAGGAAGGAGATCTGCTTGGCATGATAGGTCCAAACGGCGCTGGCAAGACAACGCTTTTCAACTGCATGCTGGGTCTGATTGAAGATTACGATGGAAGGATAGAGATATTTGGCGAAGACATTCGAAAGAGCAGAAAAGTGCTCCAGCAGATAGGCTACGTTCCGCAAAAGAAATCAATAGAGCAAGGATTTCCCGCAACAGTGGAAGATATTGTGTCACTCGGAGCCACAAGAAAGCCGTCTAAAGGAAATATTTCTCAGGCTATTGAAACAGTGGGTCTTTTGGATTTCAAAGACAGAAGGATAGGCGAACTATCAGGCGGCCAGCAGCAGCGCGTCTTCATAGCCAAGGCCCTTGTGAACGAGCCTAGGCTTATGATACTGGATGAGCCGGCTACAGGCATTGACCAAGAGACTCAGAACAAGTTTTACTCGCTTGTGAAAAAGTTGAACAAAGAAAACCACATCACAATAATCTGGTCTTCGCATGATTTGGAAGCTATAAACAGCATTGCCAACAAGGTGGCATGCATAAACAGGAGCATGTTCTTCCACGGCAAGTCGCATGAGTTCTTTGACAATCCAGAGCTGCTCAGAAAATATTCCGAGTCGAGCATGCAGGCTCACATGCACGACCATTATCACCATCATCACTGAGAGGCATAAGAAATATGGTGCTGGAAATTCTAGAGACAGCATTTATTCAGAGAGCGCTTGTGACAGGCATAGCTGTCGCAGTCATATGCTCTGCTGTCGGCTTCTTTCTTGTCTTAAGAAGGCACTCTCTATTTGGCGACGCGCTGTCCCATATGGCATTTGGCGGAATTGCAGTCGGCCTGTTCACAAACATCTACCCTTTGTGGACTGCTATCGTAGTATCCGTCCTAGCAGCGCTGGGTATGACGAAGCTCAGGCAATCTACTAAAGTGCCACCTGATGCAACTGTGGCTGTCCTTCTTTCGTCGGGTCTTGCATTGGGAATAGTGCTTGTGAGCATATCAGGCGGCTTTAGCGTAGACCTGTTCAGCTTTCTTTTCGGAAGCATACTGCTTGTGAGCCCAGATGAAGTTTACATCATCATTGGGCTGTCAGCCGGAATAATGGCCATATTGCTTCTGCTCTACCGCAAGTTCATGTACATAGCGTTTGACGAGGAGCAGGCAAAGGTCAGCGGGCTGCAAGTGTCAAAACTGAACTATCTTTTCATAGTGCTTGCAAGCATCACAGTCATTGCGTCCATAAGGCTAGTGGGCATACTGCTGATTTCTTCTCTCATAGTCATACCAAACATAACAGCGATGCTGTTTGGAAAGGGCTTTCGCAAGACTGCAATAATCTCAGGAGCAATAGCTGTCTCTTCAGTCATTGCAGGCATACTGATATCCTATGCAGCAAACATAGCCACAGGCGGGACAATAGTGCTTGTGCTTGTGATGATATTCCTCGCAGCCCTTGTTGCAAAGAAGGCTGAAAGAACCAAGAGGCTCGCAGGCATTAAAGCTGAAGCATAATTGGAGGACACTATGCCGATCACGTATAATAGGGTCAGTTGCAGGTCATGCTGCTCCTTGCTTGCAGTCACAAAAGTCTGCAAACATTGCGATGAACCTACTATATGGAACTGTCCCAACTGCCTGACAACATATGACTCGATTCATTTGCATAACACAAAACAGAAGGAGCCGATAAGAACTGAAGTGTGTTGAGCAAGTGCAACAGCTCGCCGGCAGCAAATCTATGGTCTTCATGCTACCAGCTAATAGCCACCGGATGCATGGCTCTAGTCATGAATGGACGAGAAGTGACAATGGACAGGTTGTATATCGTATCAAATCAAACTAGCAGGCAAACAACAGGTAGGCTTTCACAAAATGTCTTGCCACTATAGTTATGTCAAGTCTCCGGTTGCTGATAATATCCTAATAATTACACTTCAACAACGGATAGCTCGACAACATCGAATTATTGTATCGCCATATGACGAACAATAGAGTGTATTATAACAATTTATCATGCATGTTTAATAGAGTCTCGCTCTACCCTATTGGGAGAATTTAGCCTGACGAAGGGTATGGGAAACAAAGAAACCCCACACTCTTTAGAGGTGGGATGAATTTGTTTCCCATCATGAAAATCTTATATACATAACATACATCTAATGTCTTGTTGCCAAAAGGCTACAGTCGCTCTGAAACATCAGTTCATTTTATGAACTACCATTTTGTATGGTGTCCAAAATATTGAAGAAAGGTCTTAATTGGTAACAAAATTGAAAAGCGATTGAAAGAGCTACTGGTAGAAAGAGTGAAAGAAATTGGTTGTAAATTAATATCTCTTGAAATAATGCCAGATCATGTACATATCTTTGTAGAAGCACACAACCTACAGCAACTCCAAACAGAATAGTTGCCAATTTGAAGGGATACACATCAAAAAGATTCTCAGAGAAGAATTCCCAGAACTGAAGAGTAGATTGCCAACTCTTTGGACTAGAAGTTACTTTGTTTCAACACACGGTCATGTTTCAGCCGATGTAATCAAAAAATATATCGAGGAACAGAAAGGAGTATGACAAAAAGAACATACAAGTTTCGTCTTTATCCAACGGAAGAACAGGTGAAAAAATTGGAAGATACTATCGGGACGTGCAGGCATCTCTACAATGATTCACTTGGCGAAAGGCATGTAGATTGGGATGTCGGATTCTATGAACAAAAACAGCTACTAACACTGAGAAAGCAAGACAACAAATATCTAAAACAGGTACATAGCCAGGTGCTGCAAGATGTTATCCTGAGGCTAGACAAGGCGTATCAGGCATTCTTCAAGAAACTTGCCAAGTATCCCAAATTCAAGAGAAAGGGCAAGTACAATTCGTTTACATATCCTCAATACAACAATGGTTGGAAAATCAAGGACAACAATAAGCTTGTGTTATCGTGCATAGGTTCCATTAAAATTAAGATGCACAGGATACTATTGGTACATTGAAAAGCTGTACCATAGTAAGAGATGTCGATCAATAGTATGCTTGCATGACTACTGACGATAATGTTGAAAAATCTATCAAGATCGATGTAACAAAATCTGTCGGAATAGATGTTGGCTTGATTAATTGGCTCGCATTGAGTGACGGCAGAATGATAGAAAATCCACTAGACTTTGACGCACAGGCAAAGAAGATCAAGAAACTACAGAGGAATCTGTCACGCAAGGAGAAAGGTTCTCACAACAGGGAGAAGGCAAGGGTTGCTTTGGCAAAAGCGTGGAGGCAGGTGAGAAGATGTCGTGATGATTTTGTACACAAGACATCAAAAATGCTTGTAGATGAAGGATATACTCTAGTAGTATTTGAGAAACTGAATATCGCTAACATGGTAAAGAACCACAATCTAGCATCGGCAATAATGGATGCCATCTGGGGAAAGCTGCGCCAATTAACTGCCTATAAGGTAGAGCGGCGTGGCGGACGTTGCATAACAGTCAACCCAAGTGGTACATCGCAGAAATGCTCTGGGTGCGGAGTGGAAACAAAAGAAAAGCTTGACCTGTCGATACGCACGTTTGAATGTCATAGCTGTGGCCTTGTACTCGATAGAGACATGAACGCAGCAAAGAACATTCTGAAATCGGGTCTGGAACAGGCCCGTGCAGAGACAGAACCTCTACTTATCCGACAACGGATAAGCAAGTTTCAGTCGAGGAAGCAAGAAGCCCACGTCTTAAGACGTGGGTAGTTCACACAAGATAACGACAGAGAATAAGGAATTATTCTATTGCTTGCCGAGGCTCACAAAGCTGGCTATAACAACTGTCAGTACCGTATTGGCAGACTGACGCGATATTAATAGTTGCAGGGACGCTCTTCTGGAGAACAAACAAAATTTTATTTCAAAGAAAAACTGTTGCTCCATATTCTTTCTGGCTTTGCTAGGCTGACGAGGCAGACCAGTAAGGCATTTGACGAACTCTTAAAGCTCTTATCTGCTAATCATAATTGATGAGTTCATCTGGAATCCAAAGGATCAACACAAAAATGTAAGCCAAACCTCTGGACCCACTCAAAATTCTATTATGATGATGATAACGTGATCAACTGTCATAATGGTTATTAGCATTGGCTACTTGCTAACTCCATTCTGAGATGCAAGACCCGTTAGAGCGACCAGTGGCATCTTATGCGACTAACCGCTTTTTGCTGATAGACGGACGGACTAATGTTGCAGTGGCGGTCAGGCAGATGCAGGTAAACAAGATGGAGGCCATTGTCGTAACTCACGGCGGCTCTCCTGTTGGAATTGTTACTGATAGCGACATCCTTGAGAAGGTGGTAATCAAAGGCGAGGATTCTGACGAGGTATTGCTGAAAGATGTCATGACATCTCCCATCATAACGCTGCCAAAGGGTTCGACTGGAAAAGAAGCACTTGAATCGATGAAGTCCAACAAGATAAAGCGCATTCTCATAACCGACAGGGAAAACGGAGGAAACGACCGGATAATAGGAATGGTCACACAAAAGACGTTGGCAAACGCTGTTCGGACTTCGGTCATTGAAAGGACTTTTCGCAAATACAGGGCGAGTATAAGGGAGCGTTACAAGCCAGTCCTTGGGAACCTCGGATTTGTCATGCAGTTTGCAGGCATCCTGATGGTAGTTCCTGCCTTCCTTGGAACCGCGCATGAAGAATTCGCCCCTACTACAGGCATGTACCTTGCAGTCGTTGGCATGTTTTCAACAGGCTTTGTGCTAAATGCGTATGGTGAACGCGGCCCGCTGAGCCTGAAGGAAGCGTCCATTCTTGTAATTTCCAGCTTTATCCTGCTGAGCTTCTTTGGCAGCTTTCCATATATGTACTTGAACCCATTCTGGCCAGAGATAGATGGTCTTTCCCTGTTTGTAAATAGCTTTTTTGAAAGCATCTCCGGATTCACCACTACAGGTATGACCATGATAACCCAGCCAGAGAACCTGCCCCAAAGTTTTGTGTTCTTCCGGTCCTATACGCAGTGGATAGGCGGTCTGAGTTTCATTTACCTGATCATGGCTATTTTCTACCCAGAGAAAAAACTGAAGGCCATAAGGGGAGTACTTGGCGGCGACGCGCTCGAGTATAGGCAGCTCATTGTAACCATAGTACTAATCTTTAGCGCATATACTGCCGTGCTCTTTCTCATACTCTTGTTCTTAAATGTATCAAATCCTGTCTACGATATATCGCTTGTATTTAGTGCCATTGTGGGTGGCGGCTTTACTCCGGATTCGACAATTGTTTCTGTTGGCAATATAGTTCATCTGCTTGTGGCCAGCGTGGCAATGATAATATCGGCCCTACCGTTTGCTTTCCATTATTCTATTTTTTACAAGAGCATGCGCATCAGGAAAATAGGCATCGAGGTTCTGGCATATATTGTGCTTCTGGTGACGTCTGCAGCAATTCTTGCGGCTATTGCAGGGATTGAATGGTTGCCAGCGGCCTTCCATTCGGTCAGTGCGTCCACGAATACAGGATTTCAATTCGTAGATATCCAAGTGCTGCCAACTGAAGCGAAAATCGTTATGATAGTGCTGATGCTTATAGGAGGAACGGCATTTTCTACTGCAGGAGGCATAAAGATAGGACGGTTTTTGCTGCTATTTCAAAAGCTTGTCAAAAGAACAGACATGATCGAAACTCCTTCCTCGATTTCAAGACTTGCAGTCGTACCTGATCAAGCGATAGATTTTAAAGCGAAAAAAGAATCAGATAAACTGCTCAGAGAGACGCTACTTGTCATCGCGCTTTTTCCCGCAGTAGCTGTGCTAAGCGGCCTTGCTCTTGGCTACCTCAATAATGCCAATACCCTTGATGCAGTATTCAGCTCAACCTCTTCGCTTACCAATACAGGGCTCCAAGTTGGATTGGTCTCTATGGATTCCGACTTGATTACCAAATCCATACTTGCAGCAAACATGATAGCAGGCAGATTTGAGATCATTGCAATTCTCTACATATTCTTTGCATCGCTAAGAAGAGTATAACAAGATCGGTGCTTGCATAGCTAATCTTCTGTGACAGGAATTTGTTGAGCCGTAAGGTGTCCGGATTATGCTGCTATGCTGCTGTCACGACCCTCATTTCAGACTTGCGGGCAGTAGTATGAACCCTTTTTATGTGGTTCTTCAACTCGCCCATGCTTCCGCCGACATCAACGTTGCATGTTGGACATCTCCATTTTTCTCCAATAACTCCCATGCAAAATGGATGCAAATATCACTTATACAGATTGCCTTTGCTAGTTCTGCAATATAATAAGATAGCTGAGCATCTTTAGAACAAGGCTTTTGAGTATATTTTGCTGTATCAAACGCCGGCCAGCTTTGCACGGCCATAAAGGCGCGCTTGATGCAGCTCTCCTATTTCGTCGCGCCTGTGCTTTCTACGCTCAAGGACATAACCACTTGTCGAGTGGTATATTATCACCATGTCTTTTGGATAGAATGAGAGCATTTCGTGGTTGGCAGAATCTGACGCCATGTGCCGCAGATGGATTCGCTCCCAAGAAAAGAGCTCGTCTATCTTGCCTCGGAAATGAAAGGTGCTGCCGCAGGGGCACTTAACATCGCGCCAGCTCCCCGAGATGTTTCGCAGCCAAGTGCTGTCATCAGACAATGCAATCACGATGAGATCCTGTGGTCTTATTATTCTATCCGCCCGTCATCTTTGTGAACCGGCTGTTGCTATTTGTGTTTCTGATGTAGTCAAGATTCGCAAGGGCCACGACTGCGGACTCTCTTACCTCTTCACTCTCATCCTTTAAGGCGTCGTTAAGTACCTTTCTTGCCTCTTCCGAGCCAATGACTCCCAGTGCGACTGCCGCCTCGTGCCGGACGAAAAAGCTCGGATCCGACCTAACTGCGTTAGCAAGGGCAGTAATCCCGCTTGTAAAACCCAGCTGGCCCAATGAAAACGCTGCTTCGTGCCTTACCAACGCATTCTTGTCCTCCTTTAGCACTTTGCCTATGGGGCTGACTGCGTTTTCGCCGGCAATATCGGCGAGGATGCAGACTGCGCGCGTGCGGACAACCGAATCTGGATGGTCCAGCAGCTCCTTGAAGTACTGCTCATTCTTAATCTCAAATTGCTTTTCCATCTCCTCGAATAGCTTGATCCTGTCATATGCCATATGTGCGACACTACAGAAAGCAAAGGGCTTTTATTTTTTCGCCCTGTCGACAGCTCGGGAGCGGATCACTTTGGCCAAGATATCATCTGTAACTCGTACGTTGCCATATGACAGAGGCATCTTTTCGGAAAATGAAGAAGAATGACATTAAGCCAACTCCAAGCCGAGAAGCAATACAAACAAGAATAGTTCCGCTAATCTTCTATTCGACTATCGTACGATTTACAAGTCGCAATTATCCCTGTCGATTAAGGTAAACTTAGAGACTAAACTCGAATGAGATATCCTCTTTTAGAGTTTTGATTAGGGCCTCAATTGCAACGCCACTGCGGGAGCCCATCGGTAGTTTTGCCAAGAGAACTTGCTACGCCAAGATTACCGCATGACGCATTTCCTTTGGACCACCTTTTCACCATACAACGAACGCGCCAAGGGTCCGAATACAATGGCCGCATTGGAGCGCGCATACTGCGTTGTGATTACATCTGCCTTTTTGCCAATATCCTCAATACTCGTCACAACACTATCTCTTGCAGCCTCGGCCTTTTTAACTGTGCCATCTAGAGTATCTGCAAGAGACTTCATTCTTTCATTCAATATCTTCTTCTTGAGCTCTCCTTTCAGCTGCCGCCCTTCGTCCTTCGAGAGCAATAACTTCCGGTTCAAGTGTGTTTTTCGTCTCAAGGTCTTTAATGTCCTTTCTAAGCGCAGTTGTGATATTGCTCAAGCTGTCATGTAATTTCACCTTGTCCTTAAGCGCTGAAGGATTCCCGCCTTCGTCATCTACCAGCTGCTTGAATGCTATGACATCTACATGAGCAATTCCTTCTTTATGAAGAGCCAAAAGGTCTTCTATCGCGTTCATTTCTTTTGCATATGTTGCTTTGAGATTGTCGATCTTTTCATCTATGCCTTTTATTTCACTTTGCTTTGTCAAGATCTCACGTTCAAAGCCAGAAAGAGGCTCGTACTTCGTTAGTATATCTTCTGTCAATTTTTCCATGGCCTGCTTTTTTCCGCTCTTCAGCCAAATTTTGTTCAAGCTGCCTTAGATCTTTTTGCAGCGCGGCCGTTTTTACTTCAATATCGGCATTTAGATTTTCTTTATCTTCAATGTACTGCGGAAGATAAGAGATGTCCCGGCCATGTTTTCAATTTCTCGGTGATAGCCAAAAGATTTTCCTTTAGCGCTTCTTGGTCGATACCATGCTTTTCGCAATAGTTCGAGATTGTCAACGCGTCAGCCAGATCGGGCCATGATTTTCCGCTTTTGCATATTGTATTTCCACACGCGTTATTGCATCTACATTTGCGGCCCCAAAGCGGACTTTTTCCTTGGCAAAAATCCCGCTAATTTTGCCGGTACTGAAGCCGTTTTTGCGATTTATCTCGTCATGGTTGTATCCTTGGTAACGTAGTGACAGGACTTCTTCATCTGGAGCTAATTCACTGCTACTCAAATTATGGTAGTTTGGCTTTTCCTTGTTAAAGGGATTTTTGTCAAAGGCGATTTTTATATAGGTAGACTACATCTGCGGTGACCGGCTGCTTGCGGCAGTACCGGGTTTGCCATGTGCGTCCTTAGAACATATTATGTGGCCGCTCGGGATCAAGAGTTCAGATACAGTTATGTTTCATTTCGTGTAGCGTCATTTGCGTCATTTTTCCGTCAGGAGACTGCCACCAACCAGTCATTTTAGTCAAAAAGTTGTCAAACTTGAGGTATCCTTAGTTGTTATTGTGGCTAAATCGATCTTGTCCGGCACGGGATACTAACACTGTTTTACGCACTATACTAAATTATCAGATGACAAAATCGACTCTAAAATGACGGATCTTGGCCAGAATTGACGGACCTGATACCTTTGCACACAGCAACAGATCAAAATACTCCAATGGAGGTTAAGATATGAGAACCCGACCAGCAGCAATCAACCAAGGGTCCAGCGCACGAGCCCGCACATACATATATCATGAATAATAAGTTACCTCTAATGTGCAAGTTATGGTAACTTATTATAGCGCCTCGGATTACCGTTGGGGCATATATGCGCGTAAGGTACTGGCGTCTAGGCATCACCGACGTTTTGAATTCGGGCTATCCTGCCGAGAAGGCCAACCACTGGGATATAAAGTGCATGCAGGGCGAGTACGAGCACTTTGGTGTTTTTTGGTACCGCTACGGCACACCATTTGATAAGGAGCCGGTGCACGGCATCTGCTTCTACTTCAACGACATACCCCGAAAGACGGTTGACGAGCTGGCATCATTTTTGCAAAGCAAGTTTGGAGGACAGCTTCTCTACCGGCAGGCCAGAGGATTTTTGCAAGGGTCAAAAGAGTTTGCCGATGGCAAGTCTGTAGCGATACTTGCCAACGAACTGAGCCTCAAGTTCAACGCCCCAGTCGAGCTCACAATAGAGTTTGAGAAGGCTACAAAAGAAGAGATAGATCAGGAGGCATTCAAGCTTCCCGCTTCAAAGGCGCTCCCGATACCCGGCCCCGACTGATATTGTATATGGCATTAGGTGCCAGCTTGATTTAATTATCTGATTGGACCTTATACATATACAGTCACGAATCATCATATCGACAACCTCAGACAAGGAAAAGGCAAGCATGCGAGACATGTTAAACAGGATCATAGAAGGCAAAGTTGACGCAAACCGCTGATACATAGACGATGTCTTGGAAAAGTTGCATGATCAAAACCACCGATATTAACCTTGAAAAACTGGTCATCGAATTAGCCATGATGGAAGCAGAGAAAAAGGCCGGCAATTTGCAGACTGCATTTCGCCACAAAGTCATGACAGTACTTACAAGGGCATTATGGAAAAGGCATTTGGAATAACCTAGTAGCGTGTAACGTTCGCCGCACATACATGCAATGTGCTCCTTTGAATTCTTGCTCTTTATAGGACTATTCTTTGCAAATTACGCTCCATATGGCAATGCTTAGCATTATATTTCTCGGGTGCTTACCTACTCAGTGTCCATGGCCGCAGGGATGACCATCCGGGAGCACATTGAGGAGCTTCGGACAAGGGTGTTCAGGGTTGCGCTCTCGATAATCATCATCACTGTTTTTGCCATGACATTTGACCTCCGGCCCGTAGAGGTCGCCGGCCTGCCGCTTGCATACCCGTACCCTGACCCGATACACAACATTTCCACCCGGCTTACGTTCTACATGCAGGACACTCTGCTCCCGGAGGGCGTTGGCCTCATCCAGACCGCCCCCGGGCAGGCGTTCTTTGCCCAGATATACGTGTCTGCACTGATAGGGCTTATCGCGTCGATACCCATTATCGTTAGGGAAATATCCGCGTTCATTTCGCCGGCGATAAGCACCAAGACGAAAATCGGGGTGTTGAACATCTTTCTTCCTGCAGTCGCGCTGTTTGTCACAGGTCTTGTATTTTCTTATTTTGTAGTCATACCATTCACCCTCAACTTTCTGTACCAGTACGGCGAGGCTCTTAACGTCGCGACCTTCCTCACGATAAACGACTTTATCTCGTTTGTAATGCAGTTCTTCCTCGGCTTTGGGGTCGCCTTCCAGCTGCCGATAGTGATGTACGGCATCTCGATGACAGACGCAGTTTCGCCCCGCTTTTGGCGCGACAACTTCCGCTATGCCGCCCTAATACTGGTGATATTTGGGGCCATAATCACCCCCGATGGGAGCGGGGTGACGATGTGGTTCGTGGCCGGTCCTATGCTCGTGCTGTACGCCGCAGGCATGCTGGTTGTTGAGAGAAGGGCGGCTGTCAAAACTAACACTTAAATTCTTAAGCAAGCTAACCTATTGCAGAAGATGGTTGCAGAAGGACTGTCAGGTCTCATAATGCAGTTCGTCGGAGGCTGGGAATGGATAATCATTATCGGCCTCATTGTAGTGGTCTTTTTCGGAGCGAAAAAGATCCCCGAGCTTGCAAGGTCATTTGGCAAGGCAACAGCCGAGTTTGAAAAGGCCAGGATTGAAGCCAAGCGCGAGCTCCAGGAAATGAAAAGCGAGGGCCGCGTCGGCAGGGAAAAGCTCGAAGCCATAGCTGACTCGCTTGGCATTGACTACACCAACAAGAACGACGAAGAGCTAAGGGCTGCAATCGAAGTAGAGCTGAACAAGAGCAAGCAGTAGTAGCTTAAAACCTTTTTATTATATTCCATTTTCACTCTAGGCTGTTGATCGGCCTCCAGCAGATCGCATCCATTGTCGACCGGTATGACCCGAAGAATGTCACTGTGGGCACCATCGGCAGCCACTCGGCGCTTGAAGTGATGGACGGCGCCAAGGACGAAGGCATGAAGACGGTGTGCATCTGTCAGAAGGGGAGAGACCTGCCGTACAGGCGCTTCAAACGTCTGGCCGACGAAATCATACTGCTTGACAAGTTTTCCGACATTATGAACAGGGAGAACCAGGAAAGGCTCAGAGAGCTCAATACCATAATGGTGGCGCACCGGGCCTTTACCGCTTACCTTGGATATGACAACATCGAGAACAATCTGAAGGTCCCGATATTTGGCAACAGGTCGCTTTTGCGCGCAGAGGAGCGCACCGCGCCGCGCAACCAATACTACCTTCTGGAGAAGGCAGGCATCCGCCACCCAAAGCTCTACCGCAAGTCTTCCGATATTGATGGGCCGGCCATGATCAAGGTGCAAGAAGCAAAGCGGAAGCTAGAAAGGGCGTTTTTCATCGTGTCGTCGTACGAAGACTACAAGAAAAAGTCAAAGCAAAAGATCGAGCAGGGGCTCGTCACCAAGCAGGATCTTGACAAGGCGACGATAGAGGAATACGTGCCTGGCACGTATTTCAACCTGAATTACTTTGTGTCCCCGCTCACCGGTGAAACCGAGTTCCTCGGAATCGAAAGGAGGCTGCAGACCAACGTGCACGACTTTGTGTCGCTCCCAGCAAGGCAGCAGATTGAGATGGACCTGCCGCAGCCATCGAACATCGAAGTTGGGCACACACCGGCGAGCATCCGAGAGTCGCTCCTTGAGAAGGTCTTTGAGATGGGCGACAAGTTTGCAGTCGCAGTCAGAAAAGAGTACCCACCGGGGGTGATCGGGCCGATCTCGCTGCAGAGCGTCGTGACGACCGACCTTGATTTTGTAGTGTATGACGTGTCCTTGCGAGTGCCGGGCAACCCCATAATGGCGACGACTAGCCCCTACACCAAATACTATTACGGCCACACGATGGGAGTCGGCCGCAGGATCGCGATGGAGATCAAGGATGCGGCGGCGCAGAGGAAGTTGCGTGACATCGTCACCTGATTGGCGCGCGCACGTATGTATATGTACGTGCGCGTTTCCAGTGGTTCCAGTCGAGATATCAAAAGTATAAAAGAATTAAACTGTTATTTTATTGCATGACAAGAGGCAGTCAGACCGGGAGTAATAATATATGCAACAGTGGCCGCTCTTATGGTCTCATCGTTAATTCTGCTTTTCTGAATCCGCCTAGCTTGTAGATAGAAAATAGCACTATTGCTATGGACATTGCAGTAAAAATAGGCGAGTATGCTGTTAGAAAAAGTGCCTGCCCTAAAGGCAGAAGAATGCCTATGAATGAGAAGCATGCAGGACATACACCAACCATGAATCCAACAGCTGAGCCAGCAAAACCCGTTCTCGCTGCTTCTGGCTTGCAGTCAAAGCACTTGTTTCTTGTGAACATATAAAGAGAGATAAACATGCCAAAGAAAATGGAGAATGTAATGTATAATATTGAGCTCCACGGTTTCTGCAGCAAGTCAAGGAACCATATGTCAAATGCAAGCAGCGTGTTCGTAAGCTGAATCAGAGGAAGAAGAAAGAAGATGCCTGTTGCTGTTAAAGCTGCTATGGCAGGTTTATCTTTCAAAGCAGAAAGGAGCCTTATGCCTGACATTTTCTACCACTACGCGAGAAGCGGCTCCAATACCTGCTTTACCTTTGAATATTCGAGCGGGTTGACATCTACCCATTTTACAATGCCATTGCTGTCAAATACATATTTAGTATCAAGGTATCGCACATGGTATTCATGCGGCATCTGCTCGCTCTCTGCCACATACCAGTCATCCCTTCCATAATTTTGCTTCCATTGCAGATATTGCTCATCGGTTTCCCTCGGATCTACAAATACGATTAAGACATTGAAAGCATTTCCGCCAGTTTCGTCATCAAGCTTTGCAATGTTTTGAGCTCCGATCTGGCATGGAGTGCACCATGTGGTTGTAAAGAAAATGAGCACAGGCTTGCCTACAAATGTTTGCTTTGTTATACTGCCATTCTCAGGGTCAGTTAAACTAAAGCTGGGCGCGGAGTTACCAACCTTCAATCCTTCTGCCTTTTCATTTCCTGAAACAGTAGTAAGGCTTAGACTGTTAGAAGTCTGAAATGAAGAGCTCATGGCTGCAACTGCTATTATCACGGCAGCTACTGCAGCCCCTCCTATCGTTGCATACTTCTTGTTAACCATTCTAGCATCTCTCCATTTTTGCTATCTTTTTTGATACAAAATACGTTCCAGCAGCCAAGACTACTACTGTGAGCGGAGCCATAAACTTGCTGTATATAGACAGAGAAGAGAAGGCAGCCGGGCCTATTGCAAGCGCAAGTAACCCCCCACCACAGCATGAAAAGCTTGTAAAGAAAGCAGGAACAATGCCGAATAATCCTTTTGATTCTGGTTTCTTTTGTATGCCGCATACTTTCGCAACTCGTCTTGAATAGAACATTAGGGCAGTATTGATGCCTACAAGAAATGAGGAAGCCACAAGAAAGGCAAGCGCTCCGTAAAAGATGAAGAAGAATATGTTATCGGTAGGAATAGCTGATATTCCAAGATAGCTTGTCCTGAAGACAGGAATGCCGGATGCAGAAGAAAGGCCGGGAACATATGATATTATACCGACTGTTATGATATAGATTATAGCATATGCAAGTCCAGATGCTAAGGCTATTGTCCTATACTTTGGAGTTCTAAGGACATGCTTGATAGGCCTAAACATAGGATCTGGAGTCTGAAGACTTCGCATTTGCCGTCACTGTTACTTCCCGATGAATAGGATTTAAGCTATCAAGTTTATAGCGAGATAGTCACTATTGAAAAGGATAGCTATGCAAAGCTACAGAAAGGAAAGCAATTATACTATCGCTTCTACAGTTTAAGGCATGGCTAAGTCAAACAGAGCGATATGTCTCTGTCCGCTTGAAGGCGTCATAGACATAATCAGCAAGAAATGGGCGCTTTTGATAGTCAATGAGATAGGCAACCACGGACGCATACGTTATAATGATTTGATGAAGGAGATACAGGCAATAAGCCCGAAAACTTTAGCTGATACGCTCAAAGAGCTAGTCAAATACAACCTTGTGAAAAGAGAGGCATTCAATGAGATCCCGCCAAGAGTGGATTACACTCTGACAAAAGACGGCGAAGAGCTCAGGAAATCAATCATACCCATATTGCAATGGGCTCTTTCAAAGAAGGGGACTGTCATCGCCCACTGCTCCTGCTCTATGATTCCAAAGGGAAAAAGAATAGAAAAGGAAGACCTATCTGCTTAAGGTGTCAGGCTTTCCTTTAGCTTCTGTCCTGCTTTTGACATCTTTGTCATAGTCGGGCTAATTTCAGGCAGCTTTTGCAAATGTCCCTTGCTTACTGCTAGGTCGTGGAATGCCACATGCCATCTATTTGCCCGATGGAAGTTCTGGATAAACGCATCTCTTATGTCTGTGCGCTGGCTGTTTATTGCGCCCATGTCCCAAAGCTGCATAAAGCTTCTTGCAGCAAACCATTGCCCGACTACTATCATTTGATCATCAATTGCGTTTATCTGAACATCATGAACCTTGTCAGGGCTTGTAGCATTCTGCTCAGAGACAGGCACATCATAGCCGCCATCCTGCAGTATCTTTTTCATCGACATAAAGTTTTGATTGCACACATCCATCAGATAGGTCTTGATTGCCTGCTTGATTTCGGAGTCTTTTGCCGCTGCGATATACATATTGCATTGACCCATGCATACATATTCTCTTAGAAGACCTTCAATCACTACTGTGAACTCGCTTGATGATAGTGAATCTCTGTCGGCATAATGCTTCCTATATCTCTCCTCTGCATATGCGGTGTTTTTCAGTCCTGCCGAGGACTTGATCTACGTCAGATTTAGTCACCATGATCAATACCTCCATGCAAATTATTTAGTGATTAGACACGGTTGTTAGAGAACCAAAACGCTTGCCTTCAAAACATAAATAATTCAGCCGAGGCTCCCTGTAATCTTTTAACTTTCTTCAAAGATAGTGACTATCCCGATTGAAACTTTGCTTGTTAAATAGCCGTCTGGCAAAGATTGTTCATGTTCTGCTGTGCAGGTCTTTTCGGCGGATTCGTCTTGAGAGCTGCTACTGGAATACCATGGATGCCCCTTGTCGCAGCTGGTATTGGAGCGGGCGGAGGGATACTGACAGACATCACGATATTAAGAGCGCTTGATGAAAGGAAGGAGAAAAACGCCAAGAGTCAACCAATAAATCGGGCGATAGCATGCTGTAATAGCCTCATTAGGAAAAAGAAACAGAAATCCGAAGACCTAGAACTCCCAGCCGATTAATACTATCTCCAAACATAGTCACTATTACACTATAAACTACATATCTTAAATACTATACATTTGATAGTAATACTGCAATGTGCGATTGTTGTTGTGGAACAAGCGAAATGTCGGAAAAAAGTCTGAGAAAAAGGTAGGCGAGATACTTCAAGAGATTAAAGAGACCAAGAGAAAGCAAAAGGTGTGATATACATGGCATCTCAGACTGTAACTATTTTTTACTCTACGGGCAATGAAATAGTAACGAGTGAGGAATGGCAATAATGAAAAATGGCGAATACGACCTGATAATTATCGGCGGTGGAGCGGCTGCATTTAGCGCGGCCATAAAAGCAAATATGCATGGTGTAAAAACAGCAATGATAGAGCGCGCTGCGTTAGGAGGCACATGTGTCAACGTAGGATGTGTCCCTAGCAAAAACCTGCTTGGCGTAGGAGAAATACTTCACTCAGCAAAGAAACCCCCTTATCCTTCTGTCTTTCCATGTGATTCAGATTTTGATTTTTCCAAGACAATTGAAGCTAAAGACGCGCTTGTAAAGGGATTGCGCAAGCAAAAGTACTATGATGTATTGCAGTCGCTTGAGCATGTAGATCTTGTAGAGGCAAGCGCTTCATTTGTCTCTCCAAAGAAACTCAAAGTTGATGGCAAGCAATTCGAGGCCAATAAATTCATTATCGCCGCTGGCTCCTCGCCATCTGTTCCAAGATTCAAAGGAATAGAGAATGTAAAGTATCTGACTAACAATGAAGCGTTAGCATTGAAGGAAAAGCCGTCTTCAATGATAGTGATAGGCGGCCGTGCTCTTGGTCTTGAATTTGCACAGATGTATGCCCGGTTTGGCACCACAGTGACTGTATTGCAGAGAAGCGACAGGATAATTCCAGAGCATGAGCCTGAAATATCGCAAGGACTGCATCAATATCTAACTGAAGAAGGCATAGAAATTGTCACTGGCGTTAACGTGCAGGAAGTATGGCAGAAGAATGGAAGTAGGTTTATCAAAGTATCTGTAAATAAGCAAGAAAGAGTGTTTGAAGCAGAACAGTTGCTGATGGCAACCGGCAGAAGACCAAATACTGCTGATTTGCATCTGGAAAATGCCGGCGTCAAGCTAAGAGAAGATGGAGCTATAGTTGTCAATTCGGAGATGCACACGAGTGCACCTCACATCTGGGCCGGCGGCGACGTTGTAGGCGAGCCTATGCTTGAAACGCTGGCGGCAAAGGCAGGTGCAACCGCTGCCGAGAATGCATTGACGGGCAGCCACAAAAAGATTGATCTGCTCTCTGTACCATCTGCTATTTTCACTTCGCCGCAAGTCGCAAACGTTGGTATGACAGAAAAGCAGATGATGCAGAAATACAATTACTGCTCGTGTCGAACTCTGTCAATGAAAGAAGTGCCTAAAGCGCTGACGGTCAACGATACAAAAGGCTTGATCAAAATGGCTATAGATCCAAAGAAGAACAATCGCATTGTAGGCGTGCACATTCTTGCAAGCATTGCAGCAGATATGATTCACGAGGCAGTAATGGCTATAAAATACAAGTTGACGATTGATGACATTATTGACACAGTGCATGTGTTTCCAACAATGTCTGAAGCAATAAAACTTGTAGCGACGGCCTTCAAGCAGGACGTAAGCAAGCTATCATGCTGTGCCGAGTAAAACTGCTTAAGACTTCCTTAATGGATATTCCTTTTTGAGCTTTTGATACAGCTCGTCGCTGCATATCCAAGGAAAATCTGGAATCCCAACGACTTTGATATTGCCATCAATGATTGTAGCTGGTACAGACGTTATGCCATAATCTCGCATCTTTCTCTTTACTCCATCGGTCATGTTATTTATATCATAGACTGTCTGTGAGCAGCCCTCACATTTGCCAATCTCAACTTCATCGGTTATATGCCTGCATAGTGGGCAGCCGGCGGAGAATATCTCTATTGCGTGATTCTGTTTCACGCCAGCATTTAGCAATTCAACGATTTAAACTGCTCTATCCAAACGTTTTCTGCATTAATGAAGCGAAGCATAACTTACGCCTTCTGCAAGTGAGGGATGGAAAAAAGGTAGATTTCCTAAATCAAATGTTGTCAGCCCAGCGCGCATCGCCACCATTATCATATGGATGATGTTGTCTGCCTCCTCTACGTACACCAGCCCGCCTATTATTTTGCCACTATCTTTTTCAAATATCGTTTTGATAAAACCGTCATTTTCATTCCAGTTGCCATTTATTATTTCTCTAGGGAATTTGTTGTAAGTAGCCTTGGCAGTAGAATATTTGATTCCCTTCTCCTTTGCTTCCCCTTCCATGACGCCCACGTGATAAATAGGCGGCTCTGTGTAATACACTTCTACTGCAAGATTCAAGTCCTGATGCTTCTTTATGTTTCCTTTAACCATGTTTATGGCAGCATACTCAGTCTAGGTTTCCAACTGTCGTCAGCTTTTTTGTCGTGTTTGTAATGTCACCACCTGCATAGATGTTTGGAACAGTAGTCTGCAAGTATTCATTGACCTTTATGCAAATCTTGTCATATTCAACTCCTACAGTGTCAAGGTTCAATCCGTCTATGTTGGGTATGCGCTTTGTCATATACAGAACCAAGTCAACTTCTGCCTTCTGCACAGTTCCATTAAATGTTTCATGGTGTACTGTAAGAGGATATTCAATTGATAGACCATTGCCCAGATCCATCTTATTCTTGCCGCTTGATTCTATCTTCTTGACTTTATCTTTCAAAAATACAGTTATGCCTTGGTCTGTGATTTTTCTGTAGAGTAACGAAGATACATCCTTGTCTTTTGAGAATAGCTCTTCTTATTGAAAGATAGATTGATTTGGCAAATGGTTGAATGTTGCATACTCCAATCCGCCAAAGCCCGCACCAATTATAAACACTCTTTTCTCGCCAGGCAGCTCTCTTAGTTTCAGTACTTGATCTCCATCTATTGCATATTGTATGCCTTCGACTGAGGGCACATGATATTTTGAGCCTGTACCTATCAGGATTTTATCTGCCTGCAAAATTTGACCGTCTTCGGTTATCACTTCATTCTTTGACCTTAGAGCTCCTCTGCTTTCAATAACTTCAGCACTCCACTCTCTCATCTTACCTGTTCTCAGCTGCATCATTCCTTTGACTATCTTTTCCTGATATTCCATTACTGATCTAAAGTCATGGATCTCGCCGTTGCCTTTTACAGAATAGCCAAACTTTTGACTTTTCTATCTTATTCTCATAGTGGTCAGCCTGCCAAATGGATTTGGTGGGGATACAACCTACCTGCAAGCATGTGCCGCCCAGACGTTCGCCTATTACTGTGGCAGTCTTGAATTCGTTAGACTCACATAATGCATGGAAATCTCATCTATGATTAATCTATCGAATAGCAGTAGGAGTAATGGCTGAGTAACCTGTTGCAACTATCAAAGTGTTAAGATCTAATGTATCAAATCTAACATGTACAGACTTTGAAATCTGTGCCCTGATGTGCTCAGGTATTCCTCCATAACACTTGTTCAGTATCTCTGTATTTTCCCATCCGCCTAAACTAGCTACATAGACTAATGACCAATTAGTGGCTGCCAGATAATATTGAGCCATAGTGTGTCTGAATAAATGCAGCGGCTTGCCGTCAAAGTACAAGCCATCTCCTAGCGCGTAAACTCTGGTCTTTTCATTAAGCCAAGTGCCTTTGTCAAGCTCGGAAAATATCTTTCTGAACCAGATTGCGATCCTCTTTGCAAAATAGCTTGCTCTCAGACAGTTGGCTCTATCACTTTTAGCATCCTCAAAGAACATAAAATCTCTTTTTGGCAGCCTGTCATAAGCAGTTTCAACAATAGCGCAGCATTCTTCTGTAGGGTACTTGACCCACCACTTACCTTCTCTTGTCAAGTACCACGATGCTTTCTTTATCTTGGGTTCAAATTGCTCTACCCTGAACGCTGGAGACATGGCTATCCTATCCCAGCTCAATGATGCCATTGCAAAAGCTCTAGCCCCGGTATGCAGGTCAATGTTCATGAATGACCATGATTGCCAGTCATTTTTCATTTTCAAGCCGCCTGTTTACTGTTTCAATTTGCTCCGGCGTAAGCATATGATGTCTTTGTATTCGCCGAGCCTCTCAGATATGGTTGATAGACCATAACGCTTACCTTCTCCATGAGCAAAGTTGATACTATGAGAGGATAAAAAGCCGCGATACGCAACTATGGTGTTTGTACGCTGCATGTGAGGATATGCAGTATTGAACCAAGCAAGGAAATTCTGCCAGTATTCAATTGCAATTTCTTTGCGCTTTGCCGTATCTATCGGCACGCCATGACTGACCAGAGTTTCCGGCATGACCATAAGTTGATCAGATATGCCATGACTCATGCTTATCATGTACTGGATTCTATTTGCCGAAACCTTGCCTGATTTCAGATAGGTTATCCATTTTTAAATTGATGGAAGCTGGCTGTACTTTTCATTCTGGAGCTTGGCATACTCAAGGGATAATTGTTGCTGGAGCGATATGACAATGCCGCCATGACAGGGCATGCAAAGGACTTTGCTCATATCAGATTTGAAGAGTGGGATGGTGCTGGTAGCATTTCAGGTAGATGAGAGTTTCGACCAATATACACATAGAGCTACGGTTGCATCAGTATTTCGCCATTAGTGGCATCTATTACATAACCCCAGTCCCTATTGTTAGGTGCTGTAATACTTACTATCCATATGTACTGGCCTTCATAGTTAGGAAATTGGCTGTGATAAAGTGTTAGAGTGTCATGCAGTGCTGTTTTGTCAACTATAAATGAAAAGCCATTTGCTTTCACGTGCAAGAGAGTAGCTTCAATTTTCTTATCGTTAAGACTTTGTTCATCCCAATTCCCTTCTTTGATTGCTAGTTGTATTGCATCTTTTTCTGCTATCAGATTTGGAATAGCTGACCTTGTAAATTGCTGATATGCTAACAGCACGCCGGCTGTTACACCTAGAGCAAATAGAGATATTGTAAGCATTATGATAATACTTTTTCTATCACTTGCAAAAAGCTTGGAGCCTTTGGCTGAGCTCAAATTATGCATGTTATTGTGGTAGTAAGATTTATCGATTTATCCAAATGATCTTTTCAGCCTTTGGTTACTACCTGATATAGCTCATATCTGCCGCCAAACCTTGAACGCTTCATAAGCAAGCAATCCTGTGCCGGCTATTGCAAATACCATGACATAGACGCTATCTCTTCCTAGTACTATAGGTGCAGTAGCAAAATACATGACAGCTAGAGCTGCAAAAAAGGCCGCATAAAACAAAAGCCTTGGAAAACGTACCCTTCCTATATTCATGAAAAGCTCCATTATTCCTATGCTGACCTTTCTAGATGCAGAATATCTGCCATGCTCATCCTTTGTTGCCAGTCCAACTCTACAAAGTTTCTCTAAGTGATGAACTGCGACATTGACGCTTGAATAATCTAGTCTTCTTTGTACCTCTCTAGCCCCAATAGGGTCAGGAGAATCTAGCAGCATAAGATAGACTTGCAACGTTTTGCCCTGTAGTGCTTCCTTTAGTTCGGCATCCGTCGTTGCATCCTTCTTACCACTGTCATCTGCTGCTGGTGCCTACATGATAATTTCACTGTGATTTGCATGTCGCTTGATATTAAAGAAAACCTTCGTAGTGCCTGTTCCAACATTGGAACAGCTCTGAATGTCGCCTAGACAGCATTTGAACAAGAAATACAAACATTATGATAAAGTAGCAAGCAGTTGTAAAGATACCTGATGACAAACGAAAATAGCAACAACACCGATAAACGAAAAGGGCAGGAATCCAGAAGAAGGGCTATCATAGCTGCCTTGGTAGCCGGAGTTTCAGTGGCTGTCTTTACTGGGATAATTATCAATACCACGTTACCAAGAAACACATTTGCATTAGATGTAATCCATCCGCCACAGTCTGTTACTGTAACTATCCCTGCAGGCGCAAGCTTGGCTGATAACAATGTTAACTTTACGCCAAAAGACATTACAGTTGTTTTAGGAGTCAACAATACGGTAGTATGGGTAAATGAAAATGTCAATCCAGAGAGAGTCATTGGACAGGACGAGGACATGCCAGGTGGCTTTGGCAAGATAAGAACTCTGATTGAACCAGAGGGCGGAACTTTTGCCTTTACCTTCACAGAGGAAGGAACGTACAACTATCTCAGTGCCGCTCATCCATGGCTCCAAGGCACTGTGACTGTAAAGAAGGCAGACAGGTAGAGCTTTCTGCCTCATTCTTTTTTCCTAAATCCTTATTGAGCCTTGGTTATACCAATAGAAAGAATAAGTTAATTTGCCAGTATCTAGCTATAAAGCAGGTAAAGCCTAAATGGAATGGTGGCAGATAGTTGCAATAATTGTTCCGATAGTAACAGGCTTGGGCATTGCTGCGATTAAGGTGTCAAACTCAATGAGAAAGGTAGAATCGCTGAAGTTTAAGCCAAGATTTCTGTGTCCTCACTGCAGTAGGTATTATGAAACTATCGAGACTCACCTCTGTCATGTTAAATAATATGCTTCCGAGCCTCTAGTTAGTTGTCACTTCGGCTACGTCTATTTAGGATTGAGAAAGAGCTCATTAGACGCAACTTCAGACTGACTTAGGCACATGATAACTTATCCTTCAAAATGTCTGATGATGATTATTCTCCTTTTGTGGTTGTGGATTAAATGACGGCAACAATGGCAAACCCTTCAATCCCAATAACAATACGATACTGCCAATCGCTTTCAATAATAATCCTGTTAAGAAGAAAGTTTGAGATTGATCAGATTGACATTGCATTGGAACTGAAGTGCCTGAATCCATATAATGTCCTTCTAGCCACCTAAGACAATTTTCATAGGTATTTTTCTCCAAAAAGCCCTTTCCAATAAGTATAGCTCCAGCAGCGACTATGGCAATACCAACTGTAACTGTGATTCTATTCACTATACCATGTTATGGACTCTGTTACTCTTGTAGTTTTTGGATGATTTGAAAGCTGCTTTCGAGCCCTTGGTCTATCTTGTTGCATATTATATTACCCCCTGTCTTGATTGCATCTCGTTATGCAACAAAATCGAAACATAATTAGTTCTACTTAATTTCAGCATATCAAGAAGCTTAGCATCAATGACTTTTTGAACTGTTCATGAGTATGCAACAAGTTATGCAACGCTTTTGTTGCATAACGAGCGTGAATAGAGAGATTTTTGCAGTGAATTATTTATTGTGGGCGACTACTTTTACAAGCTGCTGATCTCTTACATTAATTCTACACCTGCAAAACGCTTTGCATCACGGTGTATAAGCCTGAGCGCATACCACAGACCAAGCTTTGTGAATGTCACGGCAACCATCCTTACAATGGGATTAAAGTGCGCAGTGCCATACCAAACCCAGTTGGAAACTGTCTTGGCATTTAGGTACCAGCAGCGAAAGTAAAGCTCCCATTGTAATTTTGTCAGCTTGTTTGCCGTTACCGTTTTGTTGGGGTCATGGTAATCTGTGTAAAGTAGTGGCGCGACTACACATGCCGTTCCATCCAGCGATTTGATCAGCTCTATGGTTTCTCTGACGTCATCGTCATCTTCTCCAGGCAGGCCAATTACAATAGTGTTTGCTATAAAGTAATAATTGTCATTGAGTAACTTGATGCCATCCCTGACTATCCAGGGCCATTCCTGAGGAGAAAATGGCTTGACTTTGTAAGGCATGTGTCTCTTTATTAATTTCGCAGACGCAGTCTCTAGCCCGATCTGCACTCCGTTCCATCTGTCCGGCCCAAAGTTGTTAATCTGTGACATCTGCCTTATGCATTCTGGCTCTGCCATTGCTGACGAGAATGTGAGGTGTACAGCACCAACGTAGTTAACATTTGGCAGAGACTTCATCTCCTTGAACAGATTTATCACAGCATCCTTGTTTGGCCTCAATTCAGAGTTGTCACAGCCATAAAGCAAGATTTCATCTGATTGCAGCCATACACTAGTGATCCCATGTTTCAGGTTGATCATCGCTTCCTTCTTTAACCGGTCAATTGGAAAATCTCTCTTCATCCTCAGGTTCGGATCGCAAAAGTCGCATCCTCTGCCGCATCCTCTCATAGCTTCTATGAGGCCGTTCGTTGTTGGGCCTTGTATGTACGGTATGTCCTTTATCGTATTTGTACGGGTAAATGTTATTTCCTGAGCATTGCCTGCTATTATATTCTGGTAGATCTCGGCGATCTTGTCATCTGCTTCCCCTATCACTAGGTGGTCTATGCCATACTCTTCTCGGATATTCTTATCAAACGATAGTTGCCACGCCCCGCTTCCGCCAACCACCACTTTAAACCCATATTTTTCTTTGAGGTCCTTTACTTTCATGCAGAGATCTCGGAATATTACTCTGTTGATGGTGACCACCTGACCTTGGGTTGTTGCAGAAGGAAATGGTCCTACTCCAAGCGGATCCATGACATTTAAGCCAACTATTTTTGTATCCTGTCCTATCGACTTGTTGATATGATCTGGGTGAGCTATGATTATGTCCTTTCTATCAAATCCACCTTGCATCAAGCCCGCTTCTATCCTTCGGAGTCCTAGGGGAGCTGCGTCGGCTTTGCCCGTGTTTTTATCAAACGGGACAGCCGGGCAGAACACCTGCTTGAACATGAATGGTGGTACATTCTCCGCAGGGAAGCACACTATGAACCCAAAAAGCATATTGTGCCTGTAATGCGACATGAGAGACCTGTCTGCAGTCAGAACGTACTGCCTTCCTTTAATCATAAATATAATAAGAAAGCAGTAACAAATTTATAAGAATTTTGACTTTGGTCAAATATACAAAACCTTTAGCACAATTACGCATCATTATTAATAAAAAATGCATTTCATGTTAAATATTAGCTTTTGTTCTATGAGAGCATGTCATTTGATACCGGTAAAGCAATCAGAGTTCTTGGAAAATAGTCATTCAATAGAATCGTTGGAAGAAGGCTGCCTCTGGTAGCAGTGTTTGGCATGACTCATTATTGCAACTTTGTGTGTCCCATGTGCCTCTTTAGCGATCTTAACAAGGAGAACCAGCTGAAATTGCGGCAAAACATGATCTCAATACAGATCAATGGAAGATAGCTATGGCAAAGGCTGCCAAATATTGCATCTGGTCAATAATGGAGGAGGCGAGCCTACTTCAAGAAAGGATTTTCTTGAATTGATACAGCACCTGAAGAGTTTGCATCTGCCAGTAACCGTAGTTACCAACAGATCGTTCCTGCATACTTTTGACATAAAAATACTGAAAGAAAATATCGACAGCCTGTGCGTCAGTGTTGATTCAATACACAAAGACTTGTACTGCAAGATAAAGAGGCATCCTACAGAACAATACCACAGGGTGATGGATAACCTGCATGCTGTCGCAGAGCACAAGATGAACAGGTACATTAATGCTGTCATCACAAAGTGAAACACTGACGAGTTCATAACTGGCGAATACTTTGATCACATGTACAAGGAATTTGGGATTCCCACAATAACGCCAGCGCTTGTAGAGAACAGGGTAGGCGGCTTTGGATTTGACACATTGTCGCCAGATCAAGAAACTATTCGCAAGGTTGCTCAGGGCATCTTGAACTACACCAAGACTCATGACAAACCTTTCATTGGCGTGCCGCCCCTTTACTGGAAACAAATAGTTGATTTTGGAAGACCCATGTTCAAAGAATGTGGCGTGTGGAAAAGCCTGACTATACAGGCCAATGGCATGGTACGAATACCTTGCTGGAAACTAGCAGTACCGACGCAGCAGTACAATATACTGCAGTACGACATAGGCGAGCTCTGGAACATGCCGGAATGGGAAAACCTGAAGGTCTGTCATGACTGTGAGTACCTTGCATGCGTATGGGTTTCATCGCAGAACGTGACGACGATTTTTGAACAAAGCAGGCAAGCAATGGCTAGAACTTTCGGCGCATGAGGTTGTTGTCAATTTTTTCTGGCGATGTTATTATTATACCAGATGATAGAGGCCTGTCAGAATTCGAATGCTTTAGCGTAATTGAGCTATATACCATAGAACGATTATTATTAACGCTCTATCGCTTCTTCAAACAGGTTCTTCCTTACCTTGATTGGAATGTCATAGTAAGCTGCCAGTGCAATCGAGTCTGAAGCTCGGTAGTTCCGCAGCACCAGCTCGCCATCCTTCTTGCTCTTGAAGTAGAGGTTTGCCCGCAGCACAGAGCCGCTCTGGTAGACGTGCACTTCGACCAAGAGCAGATCCTGCATCACTGCGATCTCTTCTACAAGGTTGTATATCGTCGGGATGCTGCCTTTGTCGCCTTCCTGAAAGCGCGAAATATGCCTTGCAACTTCGCCGGAAAAGGCGCGCATTGGGAACTCTTTGCCGTCCTCAGACTTGAGCACGACGACTCCTTCCAGTCCCACTTGGTCCACGAACCCCACGTAGCTTATCCGGGCTGGGATGTATTCTTCGTCCTGAAGGTCTGGCATTGTGTCTACTATACACGTACCAAGAATTAAGGGTTTATCAGAATCCGATAGGATTTAATTTGCAGTCGGCCGATCCTGTTCTGGTCACATCAGGCATGGACGAGAAGCGCTGGCAGGGCTTGAGAGAAAGCGGCTTTAGGATCTTTTTTGTAGGACTCTTCTCGCTCGTTATTGCTTTCATAGTATACTCGCGGCTCACCGTGCCTTCCGCAGACCCTCTGGCCGTGCAGGCGCAGCAGCTGAGCAACCTTGCATACGCTGTCCTTGCAATAACTGCAGCTTCAATGGCGTCAATGCTGTATGGCGTATACACAATCTTTCGCGCGGAACAAATGCGCACCGCGGGAAGCGACAGCCTGATCTCGTTTATCACCGGCGCGTTTGCCAACAGGACATACTGGAAGATAATGGCGGTCGCGGCAATAGGCTACGGGGTCTTTTTCGGCTTTTTATCTCAGATACTGGTCTACCGGCCGGACGTATCGCTCACAGAAAGGGGAATCGAAGTGTCGTCAGTTGACCTGACTCTCTGCTGCGCAGCCCCCGGCTACATGCCAATGTTCACCGTCTACATTACCGACCACTTTTTGATATTGATAATTCCGCTAAACGTGATACTGGCCACCGTCGTTTCTGGGCTGGTCGGCTTTAACGTGGCCCTCAGCATCTTTGCCTACAGGCTAAAGAAAGCAATGCGCGCCACCACGTCGCTTGCAGGCGGAGTGGGCGCGACATGTGGGCTCTTTGTCGGGTGCCCGACGTGTGCCGGCAGCCTCTTTTCTGCCCTTATCGGAGTTGGCGTCGCAGGGGCAGGAACAAGCGCAAGCGTGCTGGCGCCGTTTCAGACATTGTTTATCGCCGCAAGCATCCCTGCTCTAGTAATAGCTCCCTTCCTGATCGCAAGGAGCATAAGGTCGGTCTCAAACTGCAGGCTTACTTGACCTTGGCCACGACCTCGAACCGCGGCAGCCTCTTTGATATGCTGTCAAGATACATCTGGACGTGCGGCTCTGCTGTCCATATCTTCTCGTCGCCAAAGAGGTAGCCGTACCTCTGCGAGCTCCCTATCTTCTCTCGCTGCCTGAGCGCGGCGATATAGCTTGCCGGGACTGACGAGTCGTCAAAGCCGTGCTTTCTTGCAATGGCGCCAATGACATCGTGCATGCCAGAGCCGTGCTGCGCCGCCTCCTTGACGCGGTAGGCGATGTCTTTTGGAATCCCCAAGCTCTGTGCAAGCCTGCGGTGGACGTGCTTGCCAAAAGTGTCATGCCCTCCCTTTACGTTCAGCCGGAGCTCGGTTGCCAGCGCGACCCTAATGACCTCGGTGTCTAAGAAAGGCTCACGCAGCTCAATGCTGTGTGCCATCGTTATCTTGTCCTCCCGTTCAAGCGTCTCCTTGTATAGCAAAAGCAGATCCTCAACCATGCGTTCCCGCAGCTTCTTGTAGCCTTCCTTTTCAACCACCTTGGGGTACCACGAGTAGCCACCGAACAGCTCGTCCGCGCCCTGCCCGGTGAGCATCACCCTTATGTCATCTTCATGAGCAAGCTTGACTGCGCTGTAGACTGGCAGCGCCACTTCGACCTGCCCGGCGTTTGCGTCTTCGATCACATTGATCACTTCGGGTACCAGCTTTTCTACTGCATCTTGGTCAAGCTCGGCCACCTTTAGCTTCAGGTCGAGCCTCTCGGCGATCTGGCGTGCATAGGCGATGTCATGAGAGCCCTTGACACCGCCAGTGTAGCATACCACTTCGGGCACCATCTTGGCTGCCAAGTATGCGACAAGGACGCTGTCGATGCCGCCAGAAAATATTATTCCTATCCTTTGAAAGTCCTGCGTGCGCTTTTCCATCGATTCAATAAGTGCCTTTCTGTACCCTTCCACCGCGGATTTCATGGTCCTATGCACTATCCTGACTTTTGTCGGGATCGGGTCGGCCACGTGGAAGCTTTCAAGCTGGCCGTCTGATGATACTACAGTCGCGCTGCCCGGCAGTATGGACCTTGTCGGCTCGGACATCCCGATCCTCCAGAGTGCCTTGCGCTCTGATGCAAAGGCGACAAACCTGCCGTTGTCTGCGTAGTACAGCTGCCGCACTCCTATCCTATCCCTGACAAGTGCCGTCTTGCCAGTCTTTATGTCCTGAATTGCAAGCGCGTACACTCCGTCAAGCTCTGCAACTGTACGCTTGATCGCGCCGATCAGGCTGTTCCTGCGAAGATGATCTTCAAGGAGGTGGACAATGACTTCGCTATCAGTCGTCGTTGAAAACTTGTGGCGCTTTTCCAGCTTTTTCCTTATCTTCTTGTAGTTGTATATCTCGCCGTTGTGCTCCAGAACAAGCCGGCCGTCGCAGCTGCTAAATGGCTGCGCGCCACACGTGCCGCCAACTATTGCAAGGCGCGTGTGCCCAAGAGCACTCTTGCCGCTCATCTTCTGGAACTGTGGCCGCATCGTGGCAATAGAGTTTGACTTGATGATGTGTCCATCGGCAACCAGCCCAGCCCCGTCCGGGCCGCGGTTAATCATGCATAAGAGCATCGAGCCTACAAGCGGCACGACGTTCTCACCATTTTTGCTCACAATACCTGCTATCCCACACATATTTTCCTCTAACCAAATTTCAAAAGCCAAGCCTTGCCGTAGGTGGCAGATAGCTTGACTTAACCGACTTAACTACCCATTAATGGTTTTTAAACATTTATGCAGCAAATTCTAATACTTTTAGGAGATCGGACTCCTGTACGATTTTGTCAGCTGCCTTTGCTATTTCGCTATCCTTTGGCATGAACACGACCCCTACTCCAGCGCGCCTTATCATGCAAATGTCAGACTTGGTATCGCCGACTGCTAGTGTGGCTTGTATTGGTACGCCGAACTGCCGCGCAGCTTTTTCCAAGTGGTAGCGCTTGCACACCGAAATTTTGCAAAAGCAGCCGATCTTCTCCCACCCAAGCGGCATCTTGACCTTGCCAGTGATCTTGCCGTTTTCCATTTGGAGCTCGTTTGCCGACACAAAGTCCAGCTGCAGCCTGTCCGCGACAGCGCTTGCGGCAACAGTGTAGCTGTCGCTTATTATCCCTATCTTGTAGTAGCCCCTTTCTCTTAATGCCGCAACGGTCCGCTCGCAGTTCTTTGTAAGCGGTATCGACTCTATCGCATCTAGCAGGTCCTTTTTTGTCAGGCCGGCAAAGAGCGCGGCTATAGCTTTTGTCTGCTCGTGCCCCAGCATGCCCTCTGACTGTTGTATAGCCCTGACCTTGTCTGATAGGTCGAACCTATCTGCTAGCGCAAAGACCAGTCGACCCTGTATGAGCGTGCCATCCATGTCAAACCCTGCAAGCTTTGGCATCAACAATCTATTACTGTGCGTATGTAGAAGCCTTGCTTAGAACTTTTGCAAATTGCCGTATGTCGATGTCCTTGAAAGGGTCTATCTTGACCGGCGCCGGCGGCTCCTGCTGGCCTTCTTCCAACATGTTCCTTGTGCGCAGGCTCTCCAGTATCTTTTCGCGAAGCTTTGGCGGGCATATCTTGCTGTGGTATATCGATCCCATAGATGCCACCACCATCTCCTTCAGGTGGTCCTCGCCCTTGTCCTCGTGAAAGTGAGGGTTGCGGGTCTCGACCTGCATCACCTCTACTCCTTTGTCCATCGCGTCCTGATATGAAGTTGGGATGATGCCGCCAAACTCCTCAAGCACGTTCACTATTTCATACGGCTCTATAGAATAGCCGGACGAAAACGTCAGGAGCTCTGCCAGCTTGAGCGACATGCAGTGTTCGCCCGAGTTGCCGGTGCGCATTACCTCGGTCTCAAAGCCGGTGTAGTACGATATGAGCGAGTTCAGGTGCTGGTTCGTCAGCTCTGACACCCGCCCCCACTTGCTAAAGTAAAGGCCGGTCTCTGACATTTTTGGCTTGTAGATCCACGACACCCTGACCATGGTATAAGGAGTCTTGGACATGGCTATGCCGGAGGCGAAAATCTTGACATACTCGTTGACTGCGCCGGGGACATAGTTGTCCGCGTCAATGAATCCTACATATTCTTTGCCGGCCATCTTGGCAAGCAGCATGCCAAGGACCATCCCTTCCGCCTTGCCGCTCCTCACCACCCCGTCGGGCCCAAGCATGCTGGTGTATCCCACTTCATTGAGCGCTTCTGACAGGCCGGGGTCGCGCTGATGCAGGATCAACGCGTTGCGCCCTACAAACTTGTTGAACTGCTGGAGCGCGTCCTTTTCCAGCATGTACCTGTCCACCGGCTGGCGGGGGCTGTTTGACACGATTATGACAAGGCAGTCGTGCGGCACCCCGCTGAGCACCCCTTCGAGCAGCCTGAGCCGTTCGCCCTTGATTGGGATCACTATGGCCATCTTTCTCTCGATCTCGGAGATCTGCTCGTTTCCAACCTTCATGAGTGTCTCTGACATTGACTTGCCATCGTCAAAGCCCGAGTCCAGCTCGTAGACCCGCTGCACCCCATGCAGGCTCGTAGCTCCAAACCTTTCAGTGTACCTTGGCAGGTCCAGTTTCATTGTTGTTGCATTAGAAAAGACGTTCTGATTGTTTATAATTATTAGCAACTTTCACTGTACTAGTCTCTGCTAGACCACAACAGTGATTTCTTTGATCACAACATTGTGCAGAATCGGGGTGCATGTCATGCAGACGATTGGAAAGAACCTGACCGTATAGGTGCCCGGCTTGTCCGGCGTCCAAGACACCCCGGCCGTTATTGTTATTATCTTCTGCCCGCCCAAGTCCTCTGAAGAAAGAGTCTGCTGCCAAGCGAGATGTGTAGTATGACCTTGCTCGTCCTTGACCTCAAAGATAGCCGTCTGCAAGTTTTCAGGGTATTGGAAGCAGTCCATAAATACAGATCCCTCAATCAACAGTTGTGTCCCTGCGGTTGCCTGGCTGATGATGACATTGCCAGCCCGATCCTTGACAAACAGATCAGGAGCAATCACGGGGCCGTCGCACCGCTCATTGACAATTATCGTTGTTTCTGCGACCTTGTTCATGACGGCGGTAGCATTTGCAGCAAAAGCTGGGAACAGGATGATAGCCGCTGCCAGCACACTAACTATAGTGTGAACTGCCAGCCTTGGCAATAAGACCTGCTTGGCCTAGTAAAAATAAAAGCATTGTGCATTCTTGGTCCATTATCAGTAATTGTTTATAATGTCTGCCAGTCAGTCTCTTGCTGTGCAGGACAGAAAGTATCACAAGAAAAAGGCTTTAGTGGAAAAGTTCATCAAGAAATCCGGCAAGATCGACCATTCTGTCATACTAAACAACGTTGATGTAGATTATGACACGCTCATGAGGATACTGTCGGACTTGCGCAGCGAAGGGCGTATCAAATAATAAATCCAGCCACAGCTGCTAATAATCAAACCAGAATAATGCACTTTTTTAGCACAAAACGCGCGCTGCATTAACGCGCATTTTTTCCAGTGATGTCGTGTTTAGACAGCGTTGCAGAACTGCGCCATCATGCGCTCAAGGCCGCCCTTTATCCTGCCTTTGGCAAAGACTCCTAGCACAGAGCCTAGCTTGCCCAGCTTTAGGTCCAAGTCCACAGACACCCTTGTTGTTGTCCCGCCGGCATCATCCGGCTCGAACGTTATTTCTACCACTGTCCCTTTAGTGTCACCTTCTATAACTTCGCTCCTCAGACGCCGGCTTGGGTCTATCTCATGTCGTGTAATCTGGTGAATCTCTCTGCCGGCATACACGATGGTTTCCTTGACAGTCACAATGTTGTTGCCTGTCCGTTCAAGCACCTGCAGCGATTTGTACCTGTCCGGCAACCTGGAAGGCAGCCTTTCAAAGTCGGTGATAATTGAGAATATCTTGTCCTGCGGTGCGTCGATCGTCTTGAATATCTGCACTCTGACCATATGTCAGAACTGACAAGGCAGTTTTTAAACCCACTTTGATGATGGATATGTGTAGTGGCCTGTTACTTCCAGCTTTTTACAAGAACACGGGGCGGTAACAGAATAATAATAAAAAATGAGCATTAGTGATTTGTCGCTGCAACTGGATCTGGCTGCGGCCCAGATCGTTACAAGCGTGCTTGGGAGCGGCATTGTTTGCGATCAGCATAGGCATCCAGCTTGACCGTTCCGCCGGTGGTAAAGGACATGATAGATCAGGTCATGATAAGCCAGCTGATAGTGTCTGAGATCCAGTACGATATCGTGCAACAGGCCCTTGATAACTATATCGTCCTTTTGGCAGGCATCGGGGGAATACTGATCATAATTGGAACCGCCTATGGGTCTGCAAAAATAAACAGGATATGCAAGAAGATCAACAAGGCTGCAAAGAACATCGAAAGCGTCTAGCCAGCACGTTATGGCGCAAGGCAGAGACTAACTAGTATCTACCCTTGCCTTGTGTTTTAGGATCGTTTGTTGTCATTTTTATCTCCAGACACCTGTCTAGTAATCTCAATTGCCCTTAGGATCTCGATGGAGTTCTTGCGCAAGCCGGCAAAAACAGCTGAAGACATGGCAAAGCAGCTGGCACCTGCCGAAGAACACAAAGAAAATGAGGATACTTTCATCCAGAACACAAGAAGTATTTCTCTGCTCCAAAGATCTGAGTCGCAGAGGGTACTGAAGGAACTACTACCCTTTTCTACTTCTTTTATGAAGCTCGTCATTATTTTTTACTCTAGGTCATCCTGGCCGCTGGCTGAAACATGGTAGCCAAGGGCAGGCGATCATATAACACCTGTGGAACATCGGTGTGTGTATGTCCTTTTTTTATACAAACTAACCCTTTTCTTCATGCCCTCATGCTGATTGAGATTGTACCTCAAGGCAGCCGTGACCTCAAATGATAAGCAGATTTGTCAATCGTGAGAAGGCGGTAAGAAGTACGGCGTTGTCTTTTGCCGTGGTGGGTACAATAATGCACGGGCTCAACATCATGCACGCAACGAATTCCACAGTAAGCCAGGTGTGGTCCATCGTAGCGATAATCGGCTTCTTCCTTACAGTGTCGAACTTTGTGAACAAGCAGTCGTTATTTGAAACAGGCAAAAGGTGGCACAGCAGGCAGGGCAACCATCTCCAGAATAATGCAAATCATGCGACGGCCAAGAACGACGTGTTTTGGAGGGAAAAGTTATACAAATGGTAAAAGCACCTCGCGCGGAAATAGGAAAAGTTTGCGCCCCCATCATGCCGATAATGAACGAGATAGAAGAATCGTTATTGTCCTTGGATCTTATGAGCTTGGCGTCCGCGCCTATGAAATATTTTGATACCTTGTAGGTAAAGGCAATCGCAGTCTCCAAAGAAAAAACTGCTTCCTGAAAGAAGCACGATATTTCTTGATTCTGCGGCCCACTGCTCAGTGAGCCTATCGATGTTTTACTTGCTTACCAGTTCAAAGAGCACGCCAAGCATCTTTTTGAGCACTGCCACCGGCTTAAACGATTTGTAGAATCGTTCACCCTTGTGTACTACTAATTGCATTGTGCAATATACGTACTGAAAAAGAGCTTCGCGAACGATTGTGTTTTTCGAAGAAAAGGGAGCTCTGGTCTCCTCGCCTACATACTAATGTAGAGACGGCACAAAAATGAGCATAGGGAGGAGGGATTTTGTCTTTTTACTCCTTGTCTATGAACTCGTCTGGCGATGGTGGCTCGGGGTTGAGTCCCTTCCTCTTCCTCACGTCTCCAACCAGCGTCCGAAATATCGAGTTTGGAACTGGCTGCCATGCCTTGAAGTAGGTGTTCCACAGCGCCTTGCCTGCTGTCGCTCCCCTCATCTTCTCTGACAGGTCGAACGTTTCAGAAGCCGGCACTTCACCCTGCATGATTGCAATGATGCCCTTCTGCTCCACATTCAAGAGCTTGCCGCGCTTGCCTGACAGCACGCTTGACACTTGCCCTATCAGGTCTTGCGGGCACTTGATTTCTATTCCAAGTATCGGCTCTAGCAATACAGGATCTGCGATGAGCATCGAGCCCAGCATGGCCCTCCTTGTGGCCGGCATCAGCTGCGCAAGGCCCCTGTGCGCTGGGTCTTCGTGCGGCACAAAGTGGTGCAGGACGAATTTCACGCCCCTTACCTGCTCGTGGGCTATCGGCCCATTGCGGATTACGTCGTCAAAGCCTGAACGTATTGAGTCCATCGACTCTTGCAGGAACTGGACACCTTTTGTCTCGTCCACTAGCATGTTGCCGCTCACGTCGATCGCAGCCACGCTCCTCGCCTCGTCCGCGCTCCATCCCTTGTCCCTCAGGAGCTTGGCCATCTCCTTCTTGTCCATGTCCTCCTTTATCTTGCCCGTCCTGATCATTTCAAGGATGTCATCTGGCAGTGGCTCGACGCGCATGAATATCTTGTTGTGCTTGTTTGGAGACTTGCTCATTATGGGGCCGGCCTTTGCGCGGATGGTTTCGCGGTAGTTGATGAGCGGTTGAGTCGTCACGATTTCAAGCCCCTTTTCCTGCAGAAGGGAAGTTGCGATCTCTAGGTGCAGCACACCCATTCCTGCCATCAGTGTCTCGCCAGTCTCCTCGTTGATCTTTACAATGAGGTTCGGGTCTTCAACAGTGATGGTGCGCAAGCCCTCGACCAGCTTTGGCAGGTCCTTGGGGTGCTTTGGCTCGACTGCAATGGTTACCACAGGCTCCGACACGTACTTGATCGATTCAAACGCCTGCGCGCCTTTGACTGTAGATATCGTCTCACCTGCAATGGCATAGTCAAGCCCGAGCAGCGCCGGGATGTTGCCGGCAGGAAGTACGCTTACTATTTCTCTAGTGTTGCCCATGTAGATGTTGACCGACTGAACCCTGCCTGGCCTCTTTGCATCGATAAGGTAGACTTCATCGCCGTCCTTTATCGTGCCAGAGTAGAGCCTGCCGGTGGCGACTCTGCCGGCCTGTGGGTCGACGTTTATTGTGGTCACCATCATGAGCGCGGGGCCCTTTTCGTCGCAGGCCAAAAGCGCCTTTCCAATGTCAGAGTTAAGGTCGCCGGGCCAGATCTTGGGAATCCTGTACCTCTGCGCGACATGGGGCGGCGGGTGGTGTTCCACGACCATGCCGAGAACCGCGTCTGACAAAGGCGATCTTTCTGAAAGCGACTTGATGAGTGCTGGGTCGTTGCTTGTGTAAGCGTCATAGACGTCCTTGAAGTTGATGCCAGTCTTTTTGGCCATCTTGAAGTTAAAGCCCCACCTGTCCTTGGCAGAGCCAAAGGCCACGCTGTTGCCCTGTATGCTGACCTTCCACTTTTCCTTAACCTCCGGCTCGGCGTAAATGTCGACTAGCTGGTTAAAGTGGCTGATGATGTTCATAAGCCACTTTTGCATCTCCTCTGGACCCAGCTTTAGCTCCTTGACCAGCCTGTCTATCTTGTTAATGTAAAGCACGGGCCTTACGCGCTCCTCTAGGGCCTGCCTCGTGACGGTCTCTGTCTGGGTCATGATGCCCTCTACAGAGTCCGATACTACAACCACGCCGTCGATCGCGCGCAGTGCGCGTGTCACCCTGCCGGTAAAGTCGATGTGGCCGGGCGTATCTATCATGTTGATGACGTATTCCTTGCCGTCTGTTTCATAGAACAGCGTGACGTTAGCTCCCCTGATTGTCATCTGGCGATTCTGCTCGAGCTTCATAGAGTCGAGCGCCAGAGCCTGGCCTGCGACAGACGGGGAAATGATTCCCGATGCGGCAAGCAGGCTGTCACTCATGGTCGTCTTGCCGTGGTCTACGTGGGCAATGACGCCAAAGTTGCGTATTTGATCCTTGTTACCAATTATCCTCAATATGTCCTGAGTTGACTTGAACTTTGGCATGCTTCAATCGAAAAAAGTTTTGAGCAGGACTATTAAATGTTGCCAAGAATTAATAGTGGCAGGAAGGAACCCGGAGACGACATATGGAGATAACACTAGGTCACACGCCGGACGCGGACGACGCGTTCATGTTCTACGGCATCGCATCGGGCAAAGTCAGGTCTGGCTTTGCAGTAAAGCACGTGATCCAAGACATTGAAACGCTCAACCGCCGTGCGCTCAAGCACGAGCTGGATGTGACTGCAGTATCTGCCCACGCTTACGCTTACTTGAACGATTATGTCATACTAAAGAGCGGCGGGAGCTTTGGGCTCAACTACGGCCCAATAGTCATTACAAAAAAAGGCAGCAGCAAGGTGACGACACCGGAGCAGTTGCAAAAGGCGACGATCGCGATCCCGGGGAAAATGACCTCGGCCAACCTCTTGTTAAAACTGGCAATCGGGGGCAGGTTCAGGGAGATAGAGATGTCGTTTGAGGCAATACCAGACGCGGTCGCGACAGGCAAGGTAGATGCCGGCCTTGTGATCCACGAAGCGCAGATAACTTTTGACAAGACAAAGTTTGCTAGCGCGCTAGACCTTGGCCGCTGGTGGTCAGATAACATGGGAGGCCTGCCTGTTCCGCTTGGCATCAACGTGGCAAGCACCCGGACAATGAGCAAAAGCCAGATCACAGAATTCAGCGACATCTTTACAAAGTCAATCAAGTACGGCCTTGACAATATTGACGCCGCAGTTCGCTATGCAATGCAGTACGGGCGGGGCCAGCCAAAGGAAACGATAACGAAATTCGTGAAAATGTATGTCAACGAGCTGACGCTCAATATGGGCCGCAGCGGCAAGCAAGCGATCGAAAGAATGTTTGAAATTGCAAAAGAAAAGAAAATAATTGACGCAGACGTTGCAGTAAAAGTAGTCTAGCTAGCTCGTCTGCATCACAGGAAGCGGCCTTGCCTGGAGTGTCGCGGTAAGGTCCTTCGAGTGGCCGTCCCTGTACACCGTTATAGTCACCTTGTCTCCCACAGATGTGTGCTCTTCTATGTAAAAGAAGATGTCTTCGATTCTCTTGACCGCGTGCCAGTTGATCGCAGTTACAACGTCGCCCGCAGGAATGTCATTTCTGGTTGCGCCAATAATGCCTGCCTTGTCTGCCGGTCCCCTGGGTGCCACTGAGGCTATGGCCACGCCCTTGAAGTCCTTTGGCAGCTCCATCTTTTCTGCCAGATCCGGTGTCAGGCTTGTTCCAGCTATACCGAGCCACGGGTGGTCGTACTTGCCGTCCTGTATTAGGTGAGGCACAATGCGCGCCACTGCATTTGATGGGATTGCAAACCCGACGCCAGAGAATTCACCAGTGCTGGAACTGATAGCTGTGTTGATCCCTACCACGTTACCCTGCAAATCAAGCAGCGGACCTCCAGAGTTGCCGGGATTGATTGCGGCATCAGTCTGGATGACGTTTGGTATCGAGAATCCCATCTCCTCGTTTGGAAGTAGCCTGCCTACTTGGCTCACTATCCCTGTGGTCATGGTATCGCTCAGTCCAAACGGGTTCCCAATCGCGATCACCTGCTGGCCTACCTGCAGCTGCGAAGAGTCACCAAGCGAGAGAGGAGTTAGATGCTCGCTTGAAAAGTCGTCTGTTATCTGCAGCACAGCAATATCGCTGAAAGCATCTGTCGCCACAACCTTGGCAGAATACGTGTTGCCATCGATAAATGTGACGTCGACTGTCTTGGAGCCGTCGACAACGTGGTTGTTGGTTATGATCCTGCCTTGCGTGTCATAGACAAATCCAGAGCCAAGTCTGGTTGACTGCTGCTCAAGCGGATTTCCGTTGATTATTATGTTTGGGATGACTGTCTTGACACTGCTGGTTATCTGGACTACCGAGCCGCCGGCTTTCTTGAATACTTGATTCAGCGCCGCGCTTTCTGCGTCAAGGATTGCAGATGCATTGCTGCTAGAAACTGTTGTTGTACTTGCTGTACCTTTATTGCTACATTGCTGCGATTGTCCTGCATTTATGTTTGGTAATGTCTGCATCGCCGGGCTGACAAGCTGTCCCAAGGCCAGTCCGCCATCGCGCACCACTTGGATTGCAAGCGCGGAGGACAGAAGCGCTGAAATTATAGCAAGGATTGCTACCTGTTTCTGCACTGTCTTCTTCACCAATATGGCCTACGGGGGGAATTACAAATAACGTCTTGCTGAACTATGTTAATTGATCCTGCATCATAATATCGCTGAGCTTTTTGGAGCAGCTGTGTGCCACTCTATGTTCTGGATTTGCGAACTCCATATTATTACACGATTGGATATTCTTTCATTTTCTTATGCCCTGTCAGCATCTTGTGCTCATCAACTTCTTCGCCTAGGATAAATACGAGCCTGCAGTGCTCGCAGACATAAAACCTGTCTATCGCTTTTCCTTTTTTGCTTGTATCTGCATCCTGCTGCGTGTCGCTAATCTCCGATTCCAGCTCCCTTATTCTTTCTTCTACGGGCACCACATGATTCCAGATCGTCTCAAAGACGTACCACTGCTGCCTTATCATCGAATCAACATTGCTGTACACGCCGTCTATCGGTGGCTTTTCTTCTGAAATATCTGGAGATACCATGAATTCGCTATCGCTCAAGATAAAATTCCCTTTGACGCCTTCAAGGTGACGAAGCTCGTCTACATTTTCATTTGCCTTTTGCAGTATACGAAGTTCTCTCTCGTAACGTCGGTGATGTACCGCAGTTTTACTCCGCGCGCTCTGCAGCCCGCTTTGGTGCCTGCAGCGACTCTATGTCGGTTGTAAAAGTCAACGTATAAGAATTCAAGCAAGCAAGAACCTGAGACCTTGCGTTGTCAAAAAAGCTAGCCAAGTTTCTAAAAACCTGCTGCCGGTCGCATAGCAACTCTGTCCTTTGATCTGCTTTCTGATTTACCATTTTTTCATTCTTGTAATGTTAGAAACTCGATATTAGCCTAGATCTTTTTTGACAAAAAGAGCCATAGATAGCTGGCTGCTGTCTCCCCTAATCCAGTCTGCGAATGATATTAAAGAACGTGTCACGCTGAGCTGGGACGCGCTTGATCTCTTTGATCAGGCTTGCCAGCTCCTGTGTCGATGTGCCTGTCTCCTTGCCTGCCGCTTTGAATATCTCCTCAGAGAACGCAGTGCCGACCATGTCGTTCCCGCCGTATGAGAGCGCCACTTGGGCGACTTTTTTGCCAAGCGCCACCCAGTACACCGAAATGTTGTTCAGCACGTTTGCTAGCAACAATCGCGACACTGCTACCACGCGAAGATCGTAGGTTGATGGGCTTTCGGCAGTGACAAGCCCCTTTTGCTCAAGCTCAGTGTTTTCAAGACTGAATTTCAGTGGGATAAAAGTGGTAAAGCCCTTTGTCTTTTTGTGGAGGTCCCTTATCCTTATGACATGGTCAATGATGTGCTCTGGCTTTTCCACGTGTCCAAAGAGCATAGTGCAGTTGCTCCTTAACCCAAGCTCATGAGCTTGGCGCGCGGTATCAAGCCATTCTTCGCCGGAGCACTTGCCTATCACTATCTGCTTCCGGGTGTCCTTGTGAAAGATCTCCGCGCCGCCACCGGGAAGCGAATCGAGACCGGCTGCCTTGAGCCGGGAGAGCACTTCCTTGACAGAGTTCTTTGTAAGTCGTGCGATAAAGAATATCTCTGCTGGTGTGAACGCCTTTATCGTGACCTTTGGAAATTCCGCTTTTATGGCCTTCATCATCTTTTCATAATAGTCAAGCCCCAGCTTTGGGTGGAATCCTCCAACTATGTGCAGTTCAGTAGCGCCAAGCTGCCCTACCGCTATCTTGGAGCGGGCAACTATCTGCTCAGTCGACAGCGTATAGGCATCGTTTTCGTTGCCCTTTCTGTAGAACGCGCAGAGCGGGCAGCTGGCCGCGCAAACATTGGTATAGTTCAGGTAGTAAGACGCAACAAATGTGACAACATCGCCGCAAAGCTTTTGTCGGGCCTTGTCCGCAGCCGCTCCAAGGAGGAATAGGTTCTCCTCCTTCATTAGCTGGACGCCATCACTGTACGACAGCTCCTCTCCGGCCAGAGCCTTCTCTAGCGCCGGCGTCCCGCCTGCCACGGTATCGCTCTTTTGCAACCGTGACTGTCTGCACCAGAGTTGGTTATAAATTGTAGTCAAAGAATAAATATCAATCAAAGCCCGTAAGCCATGTCCGCATTTGCAAAATAGACTGCTCTCTGACTTTCTGAAAAAGTCAGACATTAGCGACATTCTTGACAGCGCCCTGCAAGGGCGCAGACTTGGCCTCAACGACTGCATCAGGCTGATTAAATCTGACGATGTTTACTCGATGGGCCTTGTCGCAAACACTCTGAGACAAAGGCTTTACGGCGACACCATCACGTTCATCAACAACATCATCTTGAACTATACCAATGTTTGCATCACATTCTGCAAGTTCTGCGCGTTCTACCGCCCGCCGGGGCACGAAGAGTCGTACACGGTGCCGGTGGAAGACATTGTAAAGCGCGTGGCTACATCACGCGAGATGTTTGGCATAACGCAGGTCCTGATACAGGGCGGCCACAACCCGAACCTGAAGCTGGAATACTATGAAGACACGTTCAGGGCGATCAAGCAAAAGTGCCCCGAGGTCGGGATAAACGGCCTCTCGCCTTCAGAGGTAGACATGATAGCCAGAGTCGAGCGGAGCAGCACAAAAGAGGTGCTTGCCCGGCTAAAGGCAGCTGGCATGGACACTTTTGCTGGAGGAGGCGCAGAGATATTGGAAGACAGAGTCAAGCAGGAGATCAGCCCGCTCAAGATAAAGAGCCACGAGTGGCTGCGAATAATGGAGGAGGCCCACCAGCTGGGCTTCAAGTCGGTAGCCACAATGATGTACGGCACTGTGGACACGGAAGAGGACCGCGCAAGACACATCATGAAGATAGCGCAGCTGCAGGAAAAGACAGGCGGTTTTCTGGTGTTTATCCCATGGAGCTTTGAGCCCAACAGGACAGAGATCCAGGCAGAGGGCAAGATCAAGTATCCTGCTGGTGGGTTGTTATTATTGAAAATGATCGCAATTGCAAGGATAATGTATTACGGCCTTATCCCGCACTTGCAGTCGTCTTGGCTCACAAACGGCATCGGGATGGCACAGCTAGCACTCAATCACGGTGCAGACGACTTTGGCGGCACACTCATTGGCGAGGAAGTGGTAAGCGCGACGGGCGCCCGCTCGACAGAGCTGACGTCAGACAGGATAATTGCCGCTATCAAGCAGGCAGGGTTCAGGGTCGCCGAGCGCGACAACTCGTACAAGATCATCAAGTACCATTAAAGTACTCGGGCCACTTTCTATCGACCAGCGCCTTTGTCTCTTCGTCGACCACTGCGAGCTCTTGGATTTCTCTCATGTAGCCTTCCTCCTTCCATTTTGTCGTAGCGTCGATGCCGAGCTTTGATCCCAGATTCACAAGCGGCGACGCCGGGTCGAGCGTGTCTGTAGGCGTGTTGTTAATGATGATGGTATCGCGCGCCGGGTCTGCCCGGGTGGTCACCGCCCATATCACGTCGTTCATGTCGTGCACGTTGATGTCGCTGTCGACTACTATGAACATCTTGGTCAGAGCCAGCTGCCCCATGCCCCAAAGCCCCATCATTACTTTTTTTGCCTGCCCGGGGTACTGCTTCTTTATAGACATTATCGCAAGGCCTTGGAACCAGCCGGCGGCCGGCATGGCAAAGTCGACCACCTCTGGGTGGAACATCTGGATGAGCGGGAGGAAGGAACGCTCGATTACCTTGCCGATGAAGGCGTCTTCTAGGATCGGCTTGCCCACCACGGTCGTGAGGTAGATTGGCCTGCTGCGCCTCATTATCCCGGTAAGCGTGAACGTGGGGAACGGCTCTGCCGGCGTGTAGTAGCCGGTGTGGTCGCCAAACGGCCCCTCCATCCTGATGTCGTTTGGATCGACGTACCCTTCAAGCACGATCTCTGCATTTGCAGGCACGTCGAGATCGACTGTCCTGCACTTTACCAGTTTGACCCCCTTCTTTCTGGTGATACCGGAGAATAGGTACTTGTCCATGCCTTCGGGCACAGGCGCCACTGCGCTGAAAACGGTTGCAGGGTCCGCGCCGACCACAATCGCGACTTCGATCTTTTTGCCCTGCTCCTTCATCATTTTGTAGTGCTGTGCGCCGCGCTTGTGCGTCTGCCAGTGCATTATCGCGTGCCTGTCATCTATTATCTGAATCCTATAGACGCCGAAATTGCGGATTTCAGTCTCAGGATGCTTTGTGACAGTAAGGCCAAAAGTGATGAAGCGCCCGGCGTCGCCGGCGAACGATTTCAAAACTGGCATCGAGTTGAGTGATGCCTTGTTGTCAGTTTCTACGACTTCATTGACAGGCCCATTGTCGACATACTTGGGGCCGTACTCGCTTATTTCCGACAGCTTGGGCAACATCTTTAGCTTGTTGAGCATGCCTGATGGCATCTTCATTTTCGTAAGCTCGGTGATGCGCCTTCCAATCTCGGTAAAGTCTTGGGTTTCAAGCGCAATTTCAAGCCTCTTCATGTTGCCAAACGCGTTGCCAAGGACCTGCATGCTCGAGCCCTCAACGTTCTCAAAGAGCACCGCAGGGCCGTCGGAATACATCAGCCGGCGCATGATCTCGGCTATCTCCAAGTTCGGGCTGACCTTCGCCTTGACCCGCTTAAGCTGTCCAGCCTGCTCCAGAGCTTCAATGTATTCGCCGAGGCTTTCAAAGGGCATGCATATACACACGCCAGCTACTCTGGATATGAAAAATATACCTTTGCATTGTTTCATAATCAGTAAATAGTCTTTGATGCCACGTGAAGCATGTCAGAACAAGACAGACAGTATGAGGAAGGCGCCGGAGGAACAGAAGTAGAAAGAAAAGATGATCCACTGAAGCAGTATAGAGAAAAGGAAGCAATGACTCCGGCCAAGATTAAGGAGCACGAGCCAACGGCTGTCAAGCGCGAAATGACCGAGGAAATAGTCGAGAAGGGACAGGAGGGGGAAACCCTGAAGAGGCCAGAGAAATAGCAAGGAGCAAAGGGATGGCAAAGGGGACAGCTGGTGCTGCAGAAACCGGCGACCAGTACGAGCAGGGCGCTGCTGGAACAAACAAGTAAGCTGCCCTTTATTTTTACACTACCACCACCATGACTGCCGACAACAAGAAGAAATTCCCGGAAGTGCCAAAGGAGGCAATAGTCAGGCCTGAAGATGAAAAGCCTGCCAAGATGGAAGTAAAGCCTGAAGAAGTAGAGAGCAAGGACGAGGTTGAATACGAACAGCTAAAGTCTGCCGACCACGACATGGACAGTGACGACAACCCAGATCTAGATCCTGAAGTATAGTAATACTATAGTCAAATATGATGTCCCCATTTGCTATTCTAGCATACAAGAGTTTGCCAAGCAGGAAGAGATAGGTAGGACGCTGGCCTCAGATAAATTCCCAAACAACATGGATGGTTTTTGGTTTTCGATCCGCCAAGATATCATCCTAAACCCGTTCGACTTTGTCACGGTCAAGCATGTTTTTGACACATAGACAGTAGGGATTGCAAAGGAGCTCCGGGCTATGGACGAAGCCGGCGCGGCGGCCAAGGTGGCAGTGATGGCAAACACGGGAATTGAGAGCAGGCTTGGTAGGAATATCCCAATAGGCATGCCTGTTGGCGCAAACAAGCCGGTCAGGTTTGCAAAAGAAAAGGAAGTGATGTTTGCCCTCGGCATACCAGAGATGGAGAACCCTGTCCCTGCTGGCGTGATAGAGATGACAAACGGGCAGAGGGTGCCGGTGTCATTTGACATTTCCTACATCCTCCCATCCTGAACCATGTCTACTAGGCGTGGCCTCTAAGCGACAGGCACAGGCAGGTAAATACGCGGACAGACCTGTTTGAATTCAAGGGATAGCCGCAGGAGATGATCGCGCACAAGTCCACGCTGCTGCGTTTCCTTGGGCACATCCAGCAGTTTTGCAGATCGCCGCTCTTCATAGACAGGAAAAAGACGAGCGTGTACCTTGTAAAGCAGATAAGCAGGATCAGGCCCGGCGACGTTTTCGTGATTGACATTGCCATGATCCCGACGGTGAAAGAGCAGGGGTTCGTCATGGGCGACGTCATAAAGAGCGTCGATGAGCTCTGTGTTGCAAGGCAAGAGGCAGCAGAAGGCAAAAGGCCGCAGTATATCCTGATATTTATCGATGAAATAAACAGGTTCGTCCCGAGGCGGGGCGGCAGCAACAGCGCGTCTTCTTCGGTGGCAGAACAGATCGTGAGGATGGTCATAACGGGCAGGTCGAGGGGGACGATCCTGTTTTCGGGCAGCAGTTCAAAAGCATGGTGGACCCGGTGTTGCATGAAGGCACTGGCATGCACATAATGGCCAAGCTGGGGCAGTCAGAGCTTGCCACCCAGCCTTACTCTATGCTGGACGAAAGCACGAAAATGAACATCGTCCGGCTCAATAGAGGCGAGCTTGTGATAGTGCATCTGGCGTTCCGGCACCCAGTAAAGATCGTATTTCCAAAGGTGCAGTTCAAGGGTTAGTGCGGGTATGCTCTTCTAGGAACTTGCCCATGTTCTTGCGCACAAGCGGGATTATCTTTTTCATGATCACATTGTGCACGTTTTCTCCGTCGACGTCAAACGACAGCAAGAGCACATAGGATAGGCGGCTGTTTTCGTCTGCTATCGGGATGGTCGCCCTTATCAGTTTGGCATAGTGCGACATCGCATAGTTGATCCTGCCAAGCAGGTATTCCCATCGCAGGCGGGTATATTGGCGGGTCGCAGCCGTGATGGCGTACTGCGCCCTCTCCTCAGGATTTAGCAGGGGCTTGAGGCCCTTCCTCTCAGCAGTGGCCATGAGCTTGCCGTCCTCGTCTGCAATGCCGGCAAACCTGATCGACTTGTCAAGCGTAATCACCTTGTCACAAAACTCTTGAAAGAATGGTTTCATCCAATCACACTCACCATGGACAGGGTATATTTGATTTTCGTACAAGCAAATACTTATATGAGTTACAGGAAGGATTCTGTCTGATTTGTCTGCTCAGGAAATTGTGACGCTGGAAGACCGCAGGAACTCGCTTTTGAACAGGCGCGAGGTAAAGGCGCTGTTCAAGGGAGCCGCCGGCAAGCTCAAAAAGACCGAGGCGGCGGAAAAGATGGCCGGCCAGCTCAATGTCGATAAAAAGCAGGTCATACCGATAAACCTCGTATGCCACACAGGCATGACCGACGTTCACGCCGTATTCTATGTCTATGACGACGAAAAGGAGGCGGCAAAGCAGCTCCCGCGCTACAGGTTACTGCGAACACTGCCAAAGGAAGAGAGAAAAAAGATAATAGATGAAGAAAAGGCGACCAAGCTCAAGGCCAAGCAGGAAGCGGCAGCTTCCAAGGGCGCTGCTGGAGGTGCCAAGAAGTAATAATGGCTGACAAGAAGGCTCCTGCCAAGGGAGAAGTTGCAATATACAAGTTCTACAAGGTTTCAGGCGACAAGGTGACGAGGAGCAGGCGCGACTGCCCGAGATGCGGCAAGGGCACCTTCATGGCCGAGCACAAAGACAGGTTCACCTGCGGCAAGTGCGGCTTTACCGAATTTACTCACAAGGAAACCGCCAAGAAGGGCAAAAAGTAAGCAAAAGATCTATTTTGCAATTTCTTTAATCTCTTTTTTGATCGCACGTGCCACCGACGGCGCCAGCACGGGATAGAACGACTCGATATAGCGCCTGCTCTTGGCAAGGCGTGCGACATTGCCATAACCGGCAATATCGACATATCCTTTCAGGAATTCCCTTGTTATTTTCGCTGCCATGCTGCTGTTGCTGGTGCCCTTTAGGCCCCAGCTTATAAACTGGGCAAGGTCCCATGCTGGGTCGCCAGCCTGAAACATAAACTGCTCTACGTCGGTGAAATATTGGTCGCCGCTGCCACTGCTGGCAATCACGTTCTTGGGCTTTACGTTGCCAAGAGTAGAGCCGGCGCTGTGGATCCTTGCAATCTGCGCGCCTGCTTTCCCGATAAGCGCAATGTCGTCGCCCCTGCCTCTGATGTAGTCCTTTATTACGCTAGCAAGGGTCCTACCCTCGATAAACTGCGTTACGAGGATCTTCCTGTCAAGGACCACTGCCTCTATCGCTGGCGTGCGCAGGCCGAGGCTCCTTATATACCGGATTGCCTTGTATTCCGAGCCAAGCCGGAAGAGCGGATCGACCCTGAACCTTTTCACTGGCGCAGTCCACAGGCTCAGTGCAGCCCATTTCACCGCCTTTGATTTTGCAAGCTCTTTTACTACAACCTTGCGCCCATCCTCTAGCATGTACAGCACCGTCCTGCTATTGACATTACCAAGGCGCTTTTTTCTCGCCACTGAATAGCCGAGGTCGCCCAGCCAGTCCCTGCTGCCGACTATTAGCCTGCCCTCTGGCAGCGTCCAATATGCTCCTTTTGGGCATGCCATGAAATAGGGCATTTCTACATCCTTGCCTGTGTGGTGGCGCCTTATCTTGGACTCGGCCTCGCTGACTGCAAGGTGCATGATCTTCCTTCCTGCGTAGGTGTGCACAAAGTACGAGCTGAATTCCTGTAGTCTCTTTGTAAGCTTGAGACGCGTCTGGCCTCCTTCCACAAAGACGCGTTTGCCAGACACCTGCAAAAGCCCGTCTTGCCTTGCAGCAAAAAGTTCTCTGTCTTCTGAGACAATATCTGCAAGCGCCCTGCGGTAGCCTCCAAGTGCAAATTCAAGATTGCGCTCGTTTGAAGAAGCGTAGGTCTTGTAGTAGCTATACGCCGCGCTTGGGTACAGCGACATCCTGCGCCTTATCTTGGAAAATACCACATACTCCAAAGGAAAAATGATCTCTGTGCCCAGCACGCCCGTCAAACACACAATGTCCTGCACCTCCTCCAAAATGACGCGCCGCTTGTAAGCCTGCTCGACCTGCGCAAAAAAATCTGCGTTGGCAATGGGCTCGTAGATGTGCAGCAGACGGCCCACTACAAACTCGCCGAGAAAAGCGTTTTTTGCATCGCGCTCTAGCGCCGCGCGGTCGACTGCAAGCGCGGACAGCTTTACGCCGGACTCGCTGAAATAGACGTACTTGACCACGTAAGGATAGTTCTCAAGGACGACCAGTACGTCAATGTCGCTGTCAGGCCGGGCATAACCTGCGACTCTGGAACCATAAAAGCATGCGGCGACTACAGCGCAGCCCTTTGCGACCCTGACGATGCATTTCTTGATAACTTCGAACTCTTGCGGGGAAACGCTACTGCTACTAGACATAGCCGGTTTTTTTCTTTCTCAGCTTCACGCTTTCAAACTCGGCTATCTTGTCCTTTACCACCTGCTCCACCTGCAGCCTTGCCATTGCTTCTATTGGGATTTTTATCACGTTTGCATCGATAGGCACCTTTGTCGTCGGCAGGCCCTCGTCCATCCACATCTTGATCACCTTGTCTTCCAACTTTAAGTCCCTAAAGCCTTCAGGGAAGCGGGTGGTGATGTGCCTTATCAAAGTCGGGTCTGACCTGAACACGGCGCGCTCTTCAAGTAGCCTTCCGGTGTCGGCGTACGTCCCCTCAAAGAGGGTACCGGACACCTCGTCTGATATCACCTTCATCTTGACTATCCTGCTCACAAGCTCCAGATAATGCATGAACTCATGCGCCAGAATCGCGTGTATAGTACCCTTGAGACCGTAGGCGATCAGGGGCGCGGTTATCTGCACGACTACTCTGAGCAGGTTGTCGTCGCCCACCACAGGTATCGTCCTTGCAAACAGTATTCCCATTTGGGTAAACTCGACTGCCGACGTCGAAACGACAAGGCTTGGCTCGACGTAATAGTAAGGATACTTTAAGCCGGATGCCTCTTCGACTCGCTTGATTCCCTCTGTTACAAGCGGGAACCTTTTGATCACAAGGTCGTAGACTCTTTGCAGGATCTGGCCAGCTTTGTAGGCGTCATGGACTTTGTAGAGCGGGTCAAAGCTGCTGCTCATCTTTCTTTTGCTGTTGTCTGATTGCCCTGCTGAAACAAAAACGTTACTGCTGAAGTGATACGTCAAGTATGTCAAACCCGACGCATTCGCACTTTTTTCCAAGAATTTCTGAAATGTTTGGCTTCATGTACTCTTCACCGCCCACAAATTGCTTTATCATCATGCCGCCGTCTGCGACCATGGTGAGTGAAAATTGGTTGTCATTGATCCGGCGGGCCCAGGCCGAGTAGATCTTTTTTGTCGCCATCTTTGACCTGTTCTCATAACTCACCTCTGCACCGGCAAGCGAGCCAAGTTTTTTCATGTCGTCTTTTGTCAGCTCTTTTTCGCATTTTGCATGGATCCTTGTCTTGACCTTAAAGCGCGGCTGGAGATCCGGCTCGTCCTCTTCTTCGATTACAGACAGCGTTGCCACGACGCCGCTGCCACTGATTCTGCTCCTTTTCAATTTTCTTTTTTTGGGGTTATAGATGCGGGCATAAAACGGCCTGCCGCTTCCAAGCACAAGGCTGCTCTGGTCCTCGCTTCCGATCCACGAAAATTTCGGTGCCTGCCCCCCTGTCATTTCCACAAGTCCCTTTGCGATGACACCTTCGACGCTACCGTTGCCCGACAGGCCGCCGGTATTATTGCATGAGCTGCAGCCCCGGCCTTCGCAGTCTGGGCACCTGTCCTGCTTTTGCGGCACGCCCCTTGACTTTTTGACGTACCGGCCAGACAGCATAAGCGGCCTTGACTTGACTGCAACATCAACATTGTTTTCCTTGTCTATGACAAGGCTTACCGTGAGGTCGGGCTTCATGTACTCGGCTTTTTTTCTAATCAGACGGGCGAGCCGCATCCCAAGCTCCCTTGTCAGCTGGTTCTTGACGCTCTCCCTGCCACGGATTTTAAGGCGCGCCCTCATGGCGTCTTCCCGCTCGTAAATCTGGGTTGGCAGGGTGGCGCCGATGACGAACGTCTCAAACTCGTAGTCCCTGACGGCACCAATTATCTTATCCACTATCGAGTCAATGCTGTCCATCAGGCCGCGGCAGATGTAGCATTGCCGGCGGTCAGGCTTTGATCTGCCGCCTCCGGCAGCATTATTTCTTTCAAAACATCGCCTGCAGAGTTTGTATTGCCTTAACAACAACAAAATTGCCTGGGCATCAGCCAAGATTGCCGCCAAACCTTCTGAATAGGTCGCCCAGACCGCCCCTTCCCTTGTTGTGCTTGATGATGTCCTTTGAAGTGTTGTACTGCTTTATCATCTCCTTGATGTCGCCTTCGGTCAGGCCGCAGCCTCTTGCGATGCGCTTTCTTCTCGACTCGTTGATGATATTTGGGTCTTTCTTTTCCTCCTTTGTCATCGACTGGATGATAAAGCGCCACCTCTCCATCTTGACCTGCATCTCCTCGACCTTGTCCTCCTTGATCATTCCGCCCATACCAAGGTTCTCAATGATGTTCCTAAATCCCATCTTGCTTGCCGAGTCCATCTGAGCGTAAAAGTCCTCGATAGTCATCTTGCCCTTTGCTATGCGCTTTACCTGATCCTCGTCTGCTTGGAGTTCGAGCCCCTTTGCCATCTCTAGCAGCGCCTTGATGTCGCCCATGCCAAGCAGCCTGCCTACAAAGCGTGTTGGCGAGAATTGCTCTAGATCATCGATGCGCTCGCCGGTGCCGATAAACATTACCTTGGCGCCTGTCGCGGCAGATGCTGCAAGCGCGCCACCACCTTTTGCAGTGCCGTCGAGCTTTGTAAGGACGATGCCTCCGACAGGGGCGGCCTTGTGGAAGGCTTCTGCCTGCTTGAACGCCGACTGGCCTATAGTTGCATCAATGACCAGCAACACAAGGTCAGGGGTCACTACCTTGTGCATTTCTGTCATCTCCTGCAGCAGGCCCTCTTCTTCCTTGTGCCTTCCGGCGGTGTCTATGATAATGACGTCGAGTTTTTGATCCTCAAAGTGCTTGAGGCCGTTTCTGGCTATCGCCACTGCATCCTTGGCATCCTCCTCGCCGTACACTTCAACGTTTATCTTGCTGCAGTTCATTTTCAGCTGAGTCAGCGCGCCAGGGCGCCAGGTGTCTGCCCCGATCACTCCTACCCTGTAGCCATGCTTTGTGAGCCATCTTGCCAGCTTGGCAGTCACCGTGGTCTTGCCGCTGCCCTGAATGCCCAACATGAGGACTATATTCTGCTTACCGGGGTTGAAGAATGATGTTGCAAGTGAACGTTCGTCTTCTTGGGCCTTATCGATAGTCTTGATGACCTGGCCAGAGTAGCCGAGCATCTTGGCAAGCTCGCCATACAATATCGTTACAATGTGATCCTTGCGGGAGAGCCCCTTTGGCGGCTGCTCCTTCAGTGCCCTCTCCTTGAGATTCTGGGTGATAGAGAGCACAAGACGCACGTTGACATCCGACTGGAGCAGTGCCCGCTGGACGTCCTTGCACAGTGAGTCGATGATCTCCTCGTTGATATCAGAGGCCCCCACTATTTTCTTCAGGGCTCCGCGGAGGCCTTCGCGCAGGTTGTCAAACATTTCCCTTTCTTTACTTCTCTACTAATGACACATCCCGTATTTCAAATATTCCCCTCTGGCCGTCCCAGTGCGTAGTGGCCGCGTTTATTTGGAGCTTTTTGCGAAACAGCGGGCAGTCAACGACCAGTGTCTCGGCCTCGCCACCCTCAAACGTCAGGTTAAAGCCGTACTTTTTGGCAAGTGCTGCCAGCCTGCCCAGCGCTTCCTTGTCGATCTGCCTGCCCAGCCACTCTTTTTCAAGGCCCATGACAGACACCCCCACGACAATTATTGAAAAGCCACACTCGACAAGATCGTTCATGTATTTCTGCGGCTCGATGTTCCATAGCGGCGCAACCGCCGCGACATTTAGCCGTACGCAAATTTCTTCAAAGGCCTGCTTTTGGTAGTTGCTGGAAATGCCGCCGTAGGCAATGCCCTCAATTCCATAAAGCGACTTGGCCTGCGCGATTGCTCCTTCAAGCGCCTTCAATTCGTCCTCTTTTGCCCTGCCGCTCACCGAGAACCCGATCAGCGGGATCTGCATCGCGTCCGCAAGGTATTCGGTGACCCAGCTGTTCGGATAATGGAAGAGCGGGCTGTCGTCAGCAACAGGATGCATCGTGACAAGGCACACCACCTGATGCCCAATTTCCTTTGCGCGATAGATCGCATACGTGCTGTCCTTGCCGCCAGAAAAGAGCGCTGCCAGCTTCACGTACAAAGCTGCCAATCGCGCTCAATATTAACTGTGATTAGCGACTAACTAACTGTTTATATCACCAAAGGGGTATAACCTGCATTTGCCATTGGACGTATTGCTTGAAGCAAGAAACCTCAGAAAGTATTTTCCAGTAAAGAAAAGTTTCCGCCAGCTTCTGCAGAAATCTGGCCCGGACTTCGTCAAGGCCGTGGATGACGTCAGCTTTACCCTTAAAATGGGAAAGGTGCTAGTGCTTGCAGGGGAATCCGGGTCTGGCAAAACAACAGTCGCAAGATTGGTGATGCGTGCTACCGACCCCGATAGCGGCTCGATAATATTTGAAGGAAAGGATGTCACCCATTACGCTGGCAGCCAGCTCAAAGAGTTCCGCACGGCAGTCCACATGATCTATCAGGATCCTTATGCTTCGCTCAACCCTCGCATGAAGATAATGGATATTGTCAGGGAGCCGCTTGACATCCACGACAAGACAAGCTCGAAAGAGCAAAAGGCAGAAAAGGTCCTGTCAGCACTCCGCGACGTCCGGCTCGAGCCGGCAGAAGAAATAGCCGGCCGGTTCCCGCACATGCTGTCAGGAGGCCAGAGGCAGAGGGTCGCGATAGCAAGGGCGCTCGTTCTCCGGCCGCGGCTCATCGTTGCAGACGAGCCCGTGTCGATGCTTGACGTGTCAGTCAGGGGCGAGATACTGGAACTGATGCAGAGCCTGAAGGAGAGGTTCAACATTTCCTACATCTACATAACGCACGATCTGTCGACTGCACGCTATGTCGGTGACATCCTAGCTATAATGAATACCGGCAAGATAGTCGAAGTGGGCCCGATAGACAGGGTCCTCTCGGACCCATACCATCCCTATACTAAGGCCCTTATTGGTGCTATACCTGAGCCACCAAGTGTATGAGATAATCAGTTTCACTGAAAAGCATATTAGTAATTATTCTTTCTCATTACCAGTGCAAAAAGCACCAGTACTGGCTTCCGGTATAATCGTTGTACTGCTCTTGTCTACCTTTACCGGATTTGTAAACCCAGCCTTTTCACAGTCTTCTGACGAAAAGGGCCCGTATGTTGACCAGGTTACATTCATCTGGCGGGATGATGAGAACCTTGCGCTTGAAGAAGTCAGGGCAGGCGACTTTGACTTATACTTTTTCAGGATCCCGCTTGAGGCAGCCGACGACGCAAAGAACGATCCGCGGCTGAACGTGTATGATAGGACCGCCGGCTCTCAGGGACTTTTCGTAAACCCAGCGCCGTCAAGGGACGGAAGCACGCTCAACCCGTTCCAGTTCAGAGAGGCCAGGTACGCGCTCAACTATCTAATAGACCGCGAGTTCGTGGTCAACGAGATCCTCAAAGGATACGGCAGCCCGCTTGTTGACCCGTTTGGCGTCTACTCTCCAGAATACCTGAACGTCATAGACATCGTAGAGTCCTTTGGGTTCAGGTACAACCCGGCGCTTGCCGAGAGTATGATCTCCAAGGTCATGATCAGCGCTGGCGCTGTAAAAGAGGACAACAAGTGGATGTACAACGGCAATCCAGTCGCGGTCAAGATCCTGATAAGACAAGACGACGCGCCGAGAAAGTCAATGGGTGAACTGATTTCTTCAGAGCTAGAAAAGATCGGATTTACAGTCCAGAAAGAGTATGGAGACCTGAACAAGGCAAACTCGGTGGTCTACGGCTCTGACCCGCAGGACCTGCAGTGGCACATTTACACTGAAGGCTTTGCAGGTACGGCGGTGTTTGTCAGGTACAACCCGATAATTCCTGCTCAGATGTATGGCCCATGGCTCAGCAGGATGCCCGGAGCCTTGAACCCAGCATACTGGAACTACAAGAATGCCACGCTGGATGAAGTCACGCAGAGAATAGCGCTTTTCAACTTTACTTCAGAGGAGGAAAGGAACGAGCTTGTAAGGGAAGCGGTAAAGATGGGAATTCAGGAATCAGTCAGGATTTTCGTTGCGCAAAAGACCGATCCGTTCGTCGCATCTTCCAAGATAGACGGTCTTGTAAACGACTTTGGTGCAGGAATAACGAGCAAGTATTCGCTGCTAAACGCAAGGCCTACGGACGGCAGTAATTCCCTTGACATCGGAGTCAAACAGATCCATCAGGGGTCATGGAATACGATAGCTGGCCTGCAGGACACATACAGTAAGGACATCTACTATTCTGTAGTTGATCTGGACACCTTCAGAGACCCATACACAGGCGAGATAATCCCATTCAGGACAGAGTGGACAGACATTTCAACTGAAGGGCCATTGGGCACACTTGATGTGCCGGCAGACGCGCAGATGTGGGATCCGACGTCGCAGCAGTGGAAGCCCAGGGGCGAAGGCGTGAAGGCGATAAGCAAGGTCACCTTCAGGCCGCTCTATTCGAACTGGCATCATGGAATACCGATGGACATTTCCGACATGATGTATGCGGATTACTTTTCGACAGAATGGGGAACCGATTTGGGCGCTGGAGACCTGACGGTTGACCCCGAATACACGCCGCAAGTAAGTGAGAGTCTAAAGCTTGCCAAGGGCACCAGGTACGTTGCCCCTGATAAAATTGAAGTCTATGTGGACATCTGGCATTATGACGAAAAAGAGATCGCCGACTCTGGCACCTTCTTCCCTGTAGAGCCTTGGGAGATAATGGCTGCTTCTGAGAGGCTGGTCACTGCAGGCAAGCTCACATACTCAAGGAGCGAAGAAGCCGTCAGGGGAGTCGGCTGGTATGACCCGATAGTGCCCGCCCACACCGAGATGATAAAGCAAGAACTTCAAAAGATGAAGAGCGAGAATTTTGTGCCTCCTGCCTTGAGAGATGTAGTAACCGTCAAGGATGCGATCAGGCGCTATGACGCGAGCATCAAGTGGATCGAAGATCACGATAATGCGGTAATAGGCAATGGCGCATTTTATCTTGACAGCGTCAACCTGGCAGGCGGAACGATGACAATCAAGGCGTTCAGGGACCAGTCATATCCGTTTGAAGTGGGCCATTGGTCCAAATACGAGGCTCCACGGCTGGCAGACATCAGCAGGATAGACGTCCCGCAATCAATAGCAATAGGCCAGCCCACGACCATGGCAGTAGACGTTGAAGTCGCAGGTCAGCCAAGCAGCGACGCAACCGTTAGTTATTTCGTCTCAGATAAGGACGGCAACGTAGTGGCCAGAGGAGAGGCAGCTCCTGGAGTCGCGGGCCGGTTCAAGATCGAACTGACGGCAGAAGAAACGTCAAAGCTATCACCCGGCCCCAATCAGCTGAGGATATTTGCGAGCAGCACTGAAGCGCTGCGCCCGGATATTACAACAAACACCATCCTTGCGACAATATCAGCCACCAATAACGATAATAACCCGGCCACAAACGGCCAGACTAGCAACAATAACAACAACCCAACTTTGCCGCCACAACAGCCTTCTGGTTGCCTTATCGCAACGGCGGCATTTGGCTCAGAGCTCACACCACAGGTACAATACTTGCGCAACTTCCGCGACCACTACATCCTGTCAACTGTGTCAGGGTCAGCTTTCATGAACACGTTCAACTCTATCTACTATTCTTTCAGCCCACAGGTTGCAGACTATGAGAGGGAGCAGCCATGGCTTCAGGCAACGGTAAAAGCAGGGCTATACCCGCTGTTTGGCATACT
>FWWM01000949.1_pt1 | contig 92971 bp, 81 predicted proteins | sample 2228351 | NCBI WGS metagenome assembly FWWM01 (sample SAMEA103939774, study PRJEB20133) | metagenome | reverse complement strand
ATTGGGGTGGGGCTCAAGATGATGAGCAAGGGACGGATGGAACTGCTGCCATCCAGGGTCAAGGACATAAAGCAGGTAAGAAGACTGATGAATGGCGCAAACCCATGATGGGTTGGATGGCCTTGTCTTGTTCAGAAGCTCAACGTATGAATTTATGGCCTGGGGAGGCTAAGGATGTGTGTACCTTGCTTCTTGATCCTGGGGCCCCTGGGGGAGACCGAGCAGATTGGGGAAAGGCCGTCCCTTGGCGGTGATTTGGAGCTGGAGTACAAAGGATTTCGACTCCTGGCCTGGACAAGAAAGGCTGCTGCTGGATGGATAGGGGAGCTTATGATAGTATCTCAGCCTGTGCAACTTCCAGTGCAAGGTTACTGCAGTGTTCCCAGGTTCCATATGGATCCCATGACAGCGCTTCAGGAAGCACTTCTTTACGGGATCATGAGGGTGGAAAAAGGCGAGGTCTTTGCTCTATGAGGAGCTGTGGTTCAGCCTTCTGGAGAAGAGCCCATGGAGTTGCCAGAGGTTTTTTCTTCCCTGATGTACAGAAGTATATCCAGAAAAGCCTTGGCCGATGGGGAAAGCTTATCTGCTTCTCTTACGGCGATGAAAACAGGAAGCTCCATCTCTTGATCCAAGAGGGCCACAGTGCTCACAAGCCCCCTTCGGACATCCTCTCGGACAGCCTGCTCCACCAGAAATGAAATTCCCTCCCCCTTGCTCACCATGTCTTTGATGAAATCTACATTGCTTGTTTCCACAAGCACATTGGGCACCATGCCGTGGCGGGCGAAACACTGTGTTACCAAGGCATGGGTGCCAGAGCCTTTTTCCTTCATGATCACCGGCTGACCCTCCAGGTCACAGAAGCGTATTGCTTCTCTGGAGGCAAAAGGGTGTCGGGGAGATGTAAAGAGGACTATTCTTTCACTTCTGAAAGGTATGAACTGGATTCTCTTGGTCTCTGCTACTTTTGCCAGCACTCCCAACTCATTTCTGAGCTCCAAGAGGCTTCTACACATCTCCAGTGAGCTTCCCTCTTCCAGGACTATCTTTATGCCTGGATGGGCTGCGTGAAACCTGGTCATTATAGATGGCATGAGATAGCGGGCGTAGGTCTTGGTTGTGCAGACCTTCAACACCCCACGCTCCAGCTTGTGCATCTGTGCCACCACTGCCTCCATCTCCCTTTCCAGCTCGAAGAGGCGATGGGCATACTGGAAGAGTTCTGCGCCGGACTCTGTGAGCACCACTTGTCGACCCCTCTTGCGGAAAAGCTTAAGCCCAGTGGCCTCTTCCAAAGAGCGTACCTGAGAGCTGACCGCTGGTTGGGTCACAAAAAGGGATTGGGCAGCCTTGGAGAAGCTGTTTTTTCTGGCCACCTCCCAAAAGGCTCTTAGCTGATTGAAGTTGATCATAGAGGTAGAATCCTAAGAGATCATAACAAAAGCTTATGCATGATATAAGAATAAAAAATTTGACTCCCAAGACGCAAGGGTGTATCTGAGGAATTCCAGGGGCCATTTTACAAGATCCAGCGAATTCCCGATCTTCCTAAGAGTCCTAGTGCCGCTGCATGATCCTCTCGGTTGCTGAAAGATTCTCTTGAGCCCCTTGCTGCTCAATGCGTCAAAAGCCCGTGGTTCGTGGCCCTGGAATTCTCTGCAGCAGAATTGCTACTGGTCTGGGCGTGGATTCTTCCTTGGGAGAGGATCTCTTTTCAGTTAACTAAAAGCTAAGGAGGTGAGCCATGGCTAGAACAGGTTTCCCGAGACCCTCAGAGATGGTTTATCCCCCTGAACTGCAAGGATGGGAGGAGATGTACCCGCCTTACTATCTTTTCAGCCCTGAGCGGGCTCAGTGGGAAGACAGGCAGTTTTGGTACCATGATAAGATCCACGCCCCGGATCCCATGTACCCATGGGATCTCATATTCCATGAGGCCTGGCAGATTTCCCTTTCCCAATACAACACGAGGGTTTTTTGTATTCCCCCGGCTCAAGGTGTGGCCCAGCGCATGGTGGGCTGTTACATGTTCATCTGCGCGGTGGAGCCGCCACCGCCAGAGCTCATCCAGAAAAAAGCCGAGTTTTTCCAAAAGAGGGTCTTCTATGTTTTCGAGCATTTCGATGAGCTTTATCAAGAGTGGCTAAAGAAGTTCAGGGCACTTGGAGACTCTCTGGAGGAGTTATCCATCCCCAAGGAGCTACCGGGTTTCGAACCCGATGAGGTGGTTTTCCCGGCTCCCAGAGGGTATTTCACTTCCTTCGAAATCATGGATGCCTATGATCGGCTAGTCAATGCGGTGATAAAGGGCTGGCAGTACCACTTTGAGTACTTGAACCTCTCATATTTGGGGTATCTCATGTTTGCTGATACCTGCAGAAAGCTCTTCCCAGGGATCAGCGAAAGCACCATAGGCAAGCTGGTGGCCGGTGCAGTGGTGACCATGTACAGGCCAGAAGAAGAGCTGTGCAAGTTGGCCAGGCTGGCCTCCACCATGCCATCTGTCAAGGCGGTCCTGGGAAACGAGGATCCACCAGCAGCCAAGCTTCAGGCTCTGTCCAATACTATGGAAGGCAGGGAATGGCTAAGGCACCTGGAAGAGGTAAAGAAGCCTTGGTTTTACGCCTCCTGCGGAAGCGGATGGTTCCATTATGAAGGAAGCTGGATAAATAGGATGGAGGTTCCCTTCAGTTACCTGCGTAGCTATGTGGAAAGGCTAGAAAGGGGTGAACGTATAGAGCGGTATCTGGAAGAGATCGAAAAAGAAAGAGAAAGAATGGCCGAGGAGTACAGGAAACTGATCCCCAATGAAGATGATCGCAAGGCCTTTGAAGATGCTTATCGTACCTGCCGAACCATATACCGCTATGCAGAAGATCATCTTTTTTGGGTAGAGCATTGGTTCCATACCATAGTCTTCGAGAAAATGTGGCAGTTGGCAGATCTTCTCAAGCGTTATGGCATGCTGGAAGAGGCGGATGACCTGTTTCTATTCAACCGCTTCGAGGTTCCCATGATCATAGAGGACATGGTCACAGCCTATGCCCTTGGAGAGGGCGTGCCAGCAAGAGCTGCCTTCTGGAAGCAGAAGGCTTCCAAGAGAAGGGCCATCCTAAAGGCAGCCAGAAGCTGGAGCCCTCCGCCAGCCTTGGGAACTGTTCCTGAGGAGATAGCAGAGCCATTCACGGTCATGCTCTGGGGTGTCACCTCAGAGAAAGTGGACGAGTGGCTCAAGGCAGGCACCGTAAGCCCTGAGGAGGTCACTGAGGTAAAAGGCTTCGCTTCCTCTGCGGGTACGGTTGAAGGTAAGGCCAGGGTCATAAAATTGCTGGAAGAGATCACCTCCATAGAGCCCGGAGACATCCTGGTATGTCCCACCACCAATCCCTCCTGGGCTCCGGTCTTTACTAAGATCAAGGCTGTGGTCACAGACATCGGAGGCCTTACCAGCCATGCAGCCATTGTCTGCAGGGAATATGGTCTTCCGGCCGTGACAGGAGTTGGCATAGCAACGGGAGTCATTAAGACCGGAGATCTGATTCGTGTCAACGGAGACAAAGGAGTCGTCACACTCTTGGAGCGGGCCTGAAGAGCTTGCTTTGGAAAAGAGGGGCAAAACCCCTGGTCTCACCTCTCCTGTGTACTTTCAAGGGCGGAGGAGAATTAAATGAGTCGGATAGTCTGGTTGGATCAGCTAGGCAAAGAACACGTGGTTCTGGTAGGGGGCAAGAATGCCAGCCTGGGGGAGCTCATGAGGGCTGGGATTCCAGTGCCACCGGGTTTTGCCCTGACCACTAATGCGTATCAGGAGTTTGTGACAGCATCAGACCTTCAGGGTAAGATCAACCAAATCCTGAATGATATGGAGCAACAGGATCCTGCTTCCATGGAGAAGGCCAGCCTCGAGATAAGGGCTCTCATGGAATGTGCTCCCATTTCCATGGAAGTGGAAGACGACATAGGTGAGGCCTATAGGAGGCTTTCTCGCATGTGTCAGGTGCCTGCGTTGCCTGTGGCCGTCAGATCCAGCGCCACTGCAGAAGATCTCTCGGATGCCAGTTTCGCCGGCCAACAGGACACATTCCTTTGGATCCGTGGCATGGATGATCTGCTCTTACATGTAAAAAGGTGTTGGTCCAGTCTCTTTTCGGCCAGGGCAATAGGCTACAGAGTACGAATGGGTTTTCCCCATGAGGGAGTCTCCATATCCGTGGGTATTCAAAAGATGGTCAATTCCTGGAACGCTGGAGTCATGTTTACCTTGGATCCTGCCACAGGGGATCTCTCCCGCATAGTCATAGACGCCAACTGGGGTTTCGGGGAGAGTGTGGTAAGCGGGGAGTGTACCCCTGACCAATTCGTGGTGGACAAGGTGAGCATGCAGATCATGAGTAGAACCATATCCCGAAAACACTGCTACTTCACCACAGATCCGGAGACACAAAGCGTTATCAAGGTCCCAATACCCGAGGAGAGACAGGAAAACCAGTGCATGCTGGACGAGGATGTTGTGAACCTGGCCAAAATCGGCAAAGCAGTGGAAGCCCATTATGGCAGACCCATGGACATCGAATGGGCCATAGACAAGGACCTGATGGCTCCAGGCAATGTCTTGATCCTGCAAAGCAGGCCGGAGACCGTATGGAGCCAGCGCAAGACAGGCCCTCTGCTGGGTAAGAAAAGTGGCTTGGACCTGCTCATGGAAAGGGCAATGAAGCCCTTCAGGGTGGGAGATTGAGTGATGCATGGAGGGATTCCCTTCATGAGATTCTCATTTTTTGGGAGGAAGGCATGGATCTTAGAGAATGGATTGGATTGGCGGAGAGCAAAGGGGAGCTCAAGAGGATCAAGGCGCAGGTGGATTGGAATCTGGAGCTTTCCCACATAGCCAAGTTGAACGAGGAGAACGCTGGCCCTGCTCTTCTTTTCGAGAAGGTCAAGGGCTACGACACACCGGTTCTCACCAGTGTCTGCACTACCACCAGAAGACTGGCTCTCATAGTGGGAGCCCCCTTGGATTCAACTCTGGTGGATCTGATGCGGCTGTGGGTGGAGAAAAATCAGCAGAAGATCCCTCCCAAGTGGGTGGAGACAGGACCATGCAAGGAAAACATCATGCGGGGAGAAGAGGTTGACCTTTACAGGTTCCCTGTACCCAAGTTCTATCCCAGAGACGGTGGGCGTTTCTTCGGCACAGCTGTCTTCGTGCTGAGCCGAGATCCAGAGACAGGATGGGTCAATCTTGGCACATACAGGCTTCAACTCTTGGGCAAGAACCTCCTGGGCACACAGTTCATAAAAGGAAAACATGCCGACATAATGCTCAAGAAGTACCAAGTGCTTGGGAAGCCCATGCCTGTAGCGGCTGTAGTGGGATGCGACCCCCTGCTGTTTCTCATGGGGGCTGCCAGGGTTTCTGCCTTTGTGAGCGAGTACGATCTGGCTGGCTCCATTCGAGGGTGTCCCATAGAGGTGGTGAAAGCTGAGACCAACGATCTGCCGGTGCCAGCCACCGCCGAGATAGTTGTGGAAGGCATCGTGGATCCCCAAAAGACCATGCCCGAGGGCCCCTTTGGAGAATACACCGGCTATTACTCGGGAGTGGGAACAGATGAGCGCAACTACATTGAAGTGCAATGTGTGACTTTCAGGAATAATCCAATATTTTGGGGCACCACAGTGGGAAGGGCTGTCACCGATACCCACATGACCATGGCCTTGACCTACGGGGCCACCCTCTGGCAGCAGTTGGTGGATATGCGCATTCCAGGGCTGAAGGCCGTTTACTGCCCTCCGGAAGGCTCAGGCAGGATGTTGGCAATCATCTCCATCAAGCAGATGTATCCGGGTCATGCCAATCAGGTTCTAACTGCGGCCATTTCAACTGAAATGGGAGCCTACGGGCTCAAGACCGTGATAGTCGTGGATGAAGACATAGACCCATGGGACCTGCCAAGAGTCCTTTATGCCCTTTCTTTCAGGGCGCAGCCCAACAGGTGTGAAATCATCAGAAGGGGCAGATCCACCCCTCTGGATCCATCGTTGCCCATAGATTCCAGAGACATAACTGGAAGGCTTCTCATAGATGCCACAATTCCATATGAGTGGAAAGACAAGCCCATACCCATAGAGCTGGACAAGGATGTGGTCAAGAGGGTTAGGGAACGCTGGGGTGAACTGGGCTTGTGATTTTGGATGCAAAAGGGGAGGGAAAGAAAGTGGCAGTAGCAATCGTGGGCATGCTGGATGAAAGGCAGGAGGCCCTAAGCTTCCTCTGCCAGAGGATACGAAGCAAGGGCATGGATGCTCTGCTCATTGACACCAGCCTGGGAATCGGGGGAATTTCCCCCCGAGAGGTCCCAGATGTGAGCAGTGGGGAGCTTGCCCGATTGGGAGGAATTCAAAGCGGTTCCATAAGAGAACTGGCTGTGAGCAACAGGGAGAAGGCCACCAGCCTGATGTCCCAGGGCTTGACCGAGAAAATATTGGAGCTTCAGCTGTCCAATCGCATCAGGGGAGTGGTGGCCGTTGGGGGAATGACCACCAGCACCATTGCCCTGCCTGCTCTAAGAGCTCTTCCCTTTGGGTTCCCCAAGCTGCTTGTCTCCAGTGCCGCGGCCATGCCTGCCTATGCCGGAAAATTTTCCCAGTTCCTGGGGCTGCGGGATATAACGGTAATGCACACGGTGGTGGACACAGTGGGTATGAACCCTTTGGTGCGAACTCTCATGAACAACGCCTGTGGAGCCATCTGCGGAATGGTGGAGAACTGGCTTCCTGTGGCCGGGGAGAAACGTCCCTCTGTGGCTTTGACCGAGCTGGGCTTTTGTGACAAGGGAGCCCAGCAAGTGCGGCAAATGATGGAGGAGCTAGGCTACAATGTCATCTCCTTTCACGCTACGGGCATGGGGGACCGGGCTGCCGAAGACTTGGTGGGCCAAGGCCTCTTCCAAGCATTTGTGGACCTAGTGCCAGCGGGTTTGAGTGAGCACCTCCTGGGGGGAAACAGGGATGCAGGGCCATCAAGATTGCTCGGGGCGGTAAGGAGCAAAACTCCTTATATCTTGACGCCTTGCGGGTTCGACATGTTAAGCTGTGGACCCATTGAACGCAAAGAAAAAGGTGACCCTCTTTGGATTGATCGAAGTCTTGCCCAAAGAAAGCTTCTGGTGCAGGATCACATGAGGGTCCAGGCCAGGACTAGCGCCCAGGAAGTGGAAATGGTGGCCAAGGAGGTGGCTCACAGGCTGAATCAGCATCCTAGGAAGGAGCTAGTATTCTTTGTGGTGCCTGTCAGAGGCTTCTCTTCTCTGAGCGTGGAGGGAGGGCCTCTTCATGAGCCTGAGGTGGACGGCCATTTCCTTCAAGTGTTGAAGGGATCCTTGGATCCAGCTATTACAGTCAAGGAGGTGGATGCCCATATAAACGAGCCTGCCTTTGCCAGGGCCGTGGTGGAAGCTCTGGTAGAGGCCTTGGGAAGGGTCCAAGATTAGTCAAAAATCTTGGGAAGAGTCTCCATTAATGGGAAACTGAATCTTTGGCTGCGGAGGAGCTTATGCATCCCAATGCAGATCGCATGTGGAATCCTCTGTTGGAGACCATGCCTGAGGAGAGGATCCGTGAGCTTCAGTTGAGAAAGTTCAGGAGGATTCTTTCTTGGGCCTACAACCGTTCCAAGTTCCACAGAGAACTCTACGACAATGCCGGCCTAAAGCCAGAGGATATCCGAACCATGGAGGATGCTGCAAAGGTTCCAAAGGTGGAAAAATCCATGATGCGCTCCATTCAGAGCAAGGAGCCATATCCCTACGGAGACATGCTCTGTGTGCCCCTGGAGGAAGTTACCGAGTTTCGCCAGACAAGCGGCACCACTGGTCAGCCCGTATACCAGCCAGACACATGGGAGGACTGGGAATGGTGGTCCGAGTGTTGGGCTTACATACTGTATGCACAGGGTTACAGGAGTAGGGACAGGGTGTTTATACCCTTTGGTTACAACGTTTTTGTGGCTTTTTGGGCTGGTCATTATGGTGCGGAGAAACTGGGATGCGAGGTGGTCCCAGGCGGGGTGTTGAACACAGAGGCGAGGGTTCTCAAGATGCAGGAGCTGAGGGCCACAGCCATGATGGGAACTCCCACCTATATCCTTTCCATGGCTGATGTGGCAAGGAAAAAGCTGGGCCTGGATCCTCCTAAAGACCTCTGGGTCAGAAGAATAACCTGTGCCGGGGAGCCCGGGGCAAGTGTGCCTGCCACCAAGCACAGAATCCAGGAGGCCTGGGGAGCTAAGGTCTTTGACCATGTGGGAGCCACTGAGATAGGGGCCTGGAGTTACGAGTGTGAGGAGCAGCCAGGGGGGCTTCACGTGAACGAGGCCATGTTCCTGGTCCAGATCGAAGATCTGGACACAGGCAGGCTGATCCAAGAGCCTGGAAGACCCGGCAAGATGGTGATCACTGCCTTTGATCGCCTGGCCCAACCCTGTGTGAGGTTTGACTCCAAAGACATCATCATGTGGTCCCAAGAGCCTTGCAGATGCGGCAGGAGCTTCAGGTTGATACAGGGTGGCGTTTTGGGAAGGGCGGATGACATAACCAAGGTAAAGGGAGTCTTGTTGGCTCCCACGGCCATAGAAGACGTGGTAAGGTCCATCCCCGAGCTGGGGGATGAATATGAGGTGGTGGTCAGCAGGGAAAAGGACACCGACAGGATCGCTCTGAAAGTGGAACTGCAGCCCTGGGCCCAATCACGCCAGCAGGAAGTGCTCTCCAGGCTCATACAGGAATTGAGGGTCAAGACCAATCTGGGCTACGAGATCAGTTTCCACCCTTATGGATCTCTGCCTCGTTACGAAGTGAAAGCCAGACGTTTCAAGGACCTGCGTAAGACCCATGGAGGATCTTGATGAAAGAAAGTCCAGGTAGGGATTCCCAGGAATTCGCTGTGGACCCCCAAAGGCTTGCCGGCCTAGTGACCAGGATGCAAGAGACCGCCCAGGAGCTTCTGGATCAATGCCACGGCATTCAGGCCATAGAGAGGAACACCAAAAGAATCCTGGCCAGCCTGCGGATGTTGCAACTCAACTTGGGCTGTGATACGGGCCAGGAGCCAAACTGATATGGGCTCCATAGCGCTCATGGGCACCCTGGATTCCAAAGGGGAGGAGTTTTCTTTTCTGAGAGAGGCGGTACTCAGCCGTGGGATTCCGGTGTTGACAATAAACATAGGCACTCTAGGCCCCCCAGCCTTTCCGCCAGACCTGGACTTGGGCCTCAGGGGGAAGCTGCCCAGGGAAGAGGCAGTGGAGAGGGTGCTCAAGGCAGCAAGGGCAGAGGTAATAGGCCTCCAGAAAAGGGGAGAAATCTGTGGTTTGATATCCTGTGGAGGAGGCACAGGCACTCACATGGCCACGGCGGTCATGAGAGATCTGCCAGTGGGCTTTCCCAAGGTGATGGTCTCCACAGTGGCCTCCAGAGACCTCTCGGAGATCGTATCCACATGCGATATAACCATGATACACAGCGTGGCTGATCTGGTGGGAATCAATTCTGTTACCGGAAAGATCCTGGACCAGGCAGCTGCAGCCATCTGCGCCATGTCCCGGGCCTGGTGGGAACCGCCTTCCAGGCGCGGCAGCATAGCCATGACCAACTTTGGTTTTGTGAGTGAGGCTGCTCAGCGCATCAGAGGGCTTCTGGAAAAGAAGGGTTATGAGGTGGTGGTTTTTCACGCCAATGGTACGGGCGGCAGAGCCATGGAGGAAATGGCTGCCCGCGGTTCTTTCAATGCAATCCTTGATCTTGCCTTGCATGAATTGGCCGACGACATGTTTGGGGGGTATTGCCAGGGGGCGGGGAAAGCCAGACTTGGTCCGGGCAGGGGCAGGGCGCTGCCCAGGCTGGTAGTGCCTGGAGGCCTTGACTGTGCAGTGCTTCAGTTCACAAAGCACTCGGTGCCGAAAACATACCAGGGCCGAAAGCTCTTTTTTTACGATTTCCGTTCGGCCATAGGCTTGGAGCCGCAGGAGTCGGCCAGGCTTGGGGCGGATCTGGCAGCGCGGATCAAGAAATACCCGGCACCCATCAGGATCTTGGTGCCGACCCTGGGTTGGTCAGAGGCTGATGGGCCTGGGATGCCGCTTCATGATCCTGGTTCTCGAGAAGCGTTTTTGTCTGCCTTGGAAGGGGCCCTTCCCCCGGATTTCAAGATAAAGCGGGTGGAAGCCCACATAAACCAGGAGAGCTTTGCCCTGGAAGCGGTCAGGCTCATGGAAGAGCTTTTGCAGGAGGCTGGTAATGATTGTAAGAAACTGGATGCGAAAGGATCCTGTAAGTATTCATAGCGATGCCCTCGTGAGAGAGGCCCAGGAGCTCATACAACGCCATGGTTTGCGTTACCTGCCTGTGGTGGACAACGGTGTGCTGCGCGGTGTGCTTCGAAGAAGAGATCTGTACGAGGCTGCCACATACGTGACCTCCAGGCAGAATGTCTATGAGCTGCGCTATTTCAATGAGCAGCTCAAGGTAAAGGACCTGATGATAAGAAAGCCCAAGGCCATTTCTGCAGATGAGCCAGTGGAAGAAGCCATGAGAAAAGGTGCTGAACTCGGAATAAGCTTTTTCCCGGTTGTGGAGGCAGGCAATCTGGTGGGAACGGTCTCATACGAGGAGATATTCGAGACCTTTGCCCAGGTGCTGGGTGTGAGGCAAGAATGGGTAGGGGTCACCTTGAGGGATGTACCAATCGGGCCTTCGACCCTCAGAGAAATCTCCCAGATAGTGGAGCAGACACAGGCGGTGTTGAGAAGCATCTTCACCCTCAATCAGAAAGAGGGAATGGGTGTCAAGGTGGTGCTCAGGGTGGAGACCCAAAGGCCACAAGAACTGATCCAGAACTTGAGAAAGGCTGGGTACCGCATCATGGAAATAGAACAAGCAAGCTGCTCAGAGGGTGAGGGTGTCTGAGCCGATTTGCAGGCCAAGGTAAGAGAAATCCACAATACAAACCTTCAGAGTGCTCCAGGGGCTTTAGTAGAGTCGCTCCAAGAGCTGCTTCCCAAAGGACCACGTGGGTTTTGGAGATCCATGCGGGTGGAGGAAAGAACTGGAGTGCCATCACATGAAAGCATGGGGATCAGGACGTCTCATAATAGGTATCAGCGGCGCAAGCGGTGCAGTTTATGGGGTGGAGTTGCTCAAGGCATTGAGGAACAAGGGGGTTGAGACTCACCTTGTGATCACCGATGCTGCAAAGAAAACCATCTCACTGGAAACCCATTGCTCCATCCAGGAAGTGGAGAGTCTGGCCACAGTGGTTCATGACTGGATGGATCATGCAGCCCCCATAGCCAGCGGCTCCTTCATAACAGAGGGGATGGCTGTTGTACCGTGTAGTGTCAAGAGCCTTTCGGCCATAGTAAACTCCTACAACGACAACCTGCTGGTGCGTGCTGCGGATGTGTGCCTTAAGGAACGAAGGAGACTGGTTCTGGCAGTAAGGGAGACTCCCTTACATCTTGGCCACCTGAGGCTCATGTGTCAGGCTGCAGAAATGGGAGCCGTAATACTACCACCCATCCCTGGCTTTTATCACAGGCCCTCCACAATGGAGCAGCTAATCTTGCATGTGGTGGGAAAAATCCTGGATCAGTTCCAGATTCCCAATGAGTCATTCCCCAGGTGGTCAGGAGGCTGATGTACTAAGCGCCTGCGACAAAGGCCCCTGGCACATGCCGAAAGATTTGGGCCAGCAGGTGAAAAAATTTTTTTCCCCGAAAAGGTGAACCTGAAGAAAAAATTTTCGTCTTAATGAAAAAAGGCCATGGGCCAAGGCAGGAAGCCTTGGTGCCAAAACCAAGGGCCCTGGCATGCTCTCTATCTAGAGTAAGGCTCAGTAAGGGTGAGGGAAAAATGGGCTTGTGGGGAGGAAAGTGATATATGGAACTTTCTGGGGGGGAAGTTGTCAAAAGAAATGTTTGCCACCAGCACTTCCCCTATGGACTTACGATAAGGAGTGATTAGACTGTTGGTGCATGGTTTCAAAATACCTTCAAGAGGTGAGCCAGAATCTAAGGAGGAGAAGCAAAAAATGGGTTACATCAAGGATCAAGACATAAACAACTGGATGGAGGAACATAGACGGGAGATGATTGTCTGTCCTCATCAACCGGGCCTTCTTCTGATTTCAAAGAAGGCCTGCATGAAGAGGTACAGGGCTGCTTTGGGAAAGGCCTTTGAAACCGTATCCGAGGACGATTCCTTCCACTATGTTCTTAAGAAAGGACTCGGTCTTTGCGAGGGTTGCCCCATAGGCCGCAAATTGGTTGATGATGAAAAGAAGGCAGCTGTTGCCAACGTAGAGCCCCCCCAGAGCCAGGCCGTCCAGCAGTCCTGAGAACCTCCCCCAGCAAGGCAATATCTGAAACCAAGGGGCAAACTCCCCAGAGCTGCTCTCACAACTCTTTGAGGGCAAAGGTTCTTGCTCAAGGCAGGAGGGGTAGCTCATCCATGAGGATGGGCCATACCCTCCTTCTGTCTCAGACATGGGCCCTTTGGGCATCACTCCTGGGGGATGGGCTGGTTTTAATCCTTGGGAGCTTCCCCAGAGGCTTTGAGTCTGCTAATTTGATCACTGGCCCAAGATCCGCGGGACCAAGCACAAGCTCGCGAAATAAGAAAGGGGTCCCTTAATTCAATCTGCAAGGGGAAAAGGCTCTTTATTATGCGCGTATATGTTTCTACGTACGGTTGTCAGATGAACGAAAACGACTCCCAGAAGATCTTGTCACTGCTGGAAGAAGAGGGGCATGAAGTTGCTAAGGATCTTGAGGAGGCGGATTGCATAATCTTGAATACCTGCAGTGTGAGGGAAAAACCGGAGCAAAAGGTATACAGCGCCCTGGGCAGGCTGCTTCCACTCAAGAGGAAGAGGCCATCTTTGATCCTTGGGGTGGGTGGCTGTGTGGCCCAACAGGCTGGAGAAAGGCTCTTGGAGAAAGCACCCCACCTGGATTTTGTTTTTGGAACACATCAAATCAAGGTGGTTCCAGAGCTTGTACGCATGGCATCACAAGGGCTTAGATCCTGTCGGGTGGATATGACACAGGACGTGGGTAGCCTGCATTATTCCCCACATGTTCCCAAAGGAGAGGTCAGGGCCTTTGTGACCATAATGCAGGGCTGTGATAATCTTTGCTCCTATTGCATCGTGCCCCATGTGAGGGGCTCTGAGCAGAGTCGGCCTGCTGGCGAGATCCTGGAAGAGGTCAAGAAGCTGGCCCTCCATGGGGTCAAGGAAGTAATGCTGCTGGGTCAGAATGTGAACTCTTACGGCAGAACCCTGGGAGATTCAAGAGGATTTGTTAGACTCCTTGAAGCCATACAGGATGTGGAAGGCATAGAGAGAATAAGATTTACCACATCTCATCCCAAGGATCTCTTCACAGAGCTTATGGATGCCTTTGCCCGCCTGGGAAAGGTTTGCGAACATCTGCACCTGCCTGTACAGTCCGGCTCCACAAGAATTCTCAAGGCCATGAACAGGGGTTATACCCGGGAGGAGTACCTAAGAAAGGTGGATGCCCTTCGGGAACGCATACCGGAGATGGCTTTGAGCACTGATGTTATCGTGGGATTCCCAGGCGAGACTCAGGAAGATCTGAAGCTCACGCTGGATCTCTTGGAGAAAGTTCGCTTCGATTCCATCTACTCTTTCAAGTTTTCTCCGAGGCCCTTCACCAAGGCAGCCCAAATGCCTGACAATGTTCCCCAAGAGGTAAAGGCTGAGCGGCTTCGCCTGGTGCAAGAACTCCAGGAATCCATCACCTCTTCCATCTTGGAGGGATGCATAGGCAGCCTTCAAGAGGTTTTAGTGGAGGGCCCTTCTGTGCGCGGCTCTGATCAGGTCACAGGCCGCACAAGGAGCTACAGGATAGTGCACATGTGGGGAGACGCCGGTTCCATGAAGGGAAAGCTTGTGAAGGCAGCCATAGAGAAGAGTCTCAAACATTCTCTATGGGGCAGGGCTCTTTTATAGGGGGCTTAGGTGATGAACACAAAGGACTGGTTTGCGGATTTTCATACCCACACTATCTTCAGCGACGGGGAGTTGCTTCCTTCGGAGCTACTCCAAAGGGCACAGCAAAGGGGTTGCAGATGTTTGGCCATAACGGACCATGTGGACAGTTCTAACATGGAGTTCGTGCTTTCCAGACTGCTTAGATTCGTGGAAGAGCTGGGCCGGCAATGGAATACGCTTGTGGTGCCAGGGGTGGAGCTGACTCACGTACCTCCTGCCCGCATAGAGAAACTTGCTCTTCGGGCAAGGCACATGGGGGCAAAATGGGTGGTGGTTCATGGGGAGACCCTGGTGGAGCCCGTGGCAGCCAGCACCAACAAGGCAGCCCTGGAAGCAGGTGTGGATCTGCTGGCCCACCCCGGGCTTGTAAGCCCTGAAGATGCAGCCACGGCAGCAGCCTTGGGAGTGTTCTTGGAGGTCAGTACACGCAAGGGCCACAGCCTGGCCAACGGCTGGGTGGTGCGTATGGCAAGGGAAGCCGGAGCCAGGCTCCTGATTAACAGCGACACCCACGGCCCCCAGGATATCCTGGAGCCTGATTTCAGAGCCAGGATAGGTTTGGGGGCAGGAATGAACTCTCAGGAATTGGATCTGGCCTGGAGCAATGCTTCAGAGCTGGTGGAGCGTTTCGGGGGTGAGAAAAGCTGAAAATGGGTCCTGTGGGGGTCAGCAAACACTTTCCAAAGTGCGGCAGGATGATCTCTGTGGTAATAGTGGTTTGGTGGCTGGTCATGTGCGGGGCTTTGATTTGGAGGGAATACTTCCTGCCTCATGCTCCGGCGGGTCCTGCTACAGGGGCAGCCAAGGAGTTGGAAGAGCGGGAGGAGTGGATGGGAATATACGCCCAGGGTCAGAAGATAGGTCATGCCAACACCCGGCTCCACCGTTCCAATAACGGCTGGGTGTTGGAGGAAAGTGCTTTCTTGAGACTCAGCTTGCTTGGCATACCTAGAGAGCTCAAGAGCACCACAGTTGTAGAAGCCACAGAGGGATTTGTTCTCAAGAGTTTTCTCGCCAGGGTGGAAAGCGGTCCTACCCGTTTTGAGGCAGAGGGTAAGATGCTGGACTCGCAACTCTCAGTGCAGATACGATCTGCTGGGCGGGTTCGTGAGATCAGCATTCCAATGAAAGAGAGCCCATTTGTGCCCCAGACCATTCGATACATGCTTGCTCTCCAGGGGCAGTTAAAAAAGGGCCAGCGCTACAGATTCCCCATGGTGGATCCTCTTACCCTGACCATGGAGCCCATGGAAATAGTTGTGGAGGCACAGGAGAGGGTGCGTTGGGGGGAGCGGGATGTGGATGCCCTCAGGCTTGGCTATAACTGGGCTGGACTTCACTCTCGGGCCTGGGTGAACCCTGAGGGAGAGGTGCTTCGGGAAGAGGGCTTTGGTGGACTAAGCATGCTCAGGGAGAGCAAGGAACAGGCCTTGGGGCAAGGCTGGGCTGTGGGCAAGGGAGTGGACCTGTTTCGGGCCATGTCAGTGCCCACGGAGCGTCATCTGGAAGAACCTCGTAGGGCCTCCTACCTGAAGGTGCGTTTGTCCGGTGCAGACCTTTCGGAGTTTGCTATGGGTGGGACAAGACAGAGAAGATCCAGGTATGAGGTGGAGGTTTTCAAGGAGGATGTGGAAAAAGCGCGCAGCTATGAACTGCCCCATCCCAGTACAGAGCATCTGGCAGCTTTCCTGGATCCTACAGCCTTCATTCAAAGCGATGATCCGGCCATACGGGATACATCTCGGAAAATCCTGGGGGCAGAAACAGATGCCATCAAAGCAGTGGAACTGATTCTAGCCTGGGTGCACGAGAACTTGGAAAAGCTACCCACCTTGAGTGTTCCAAATGCTGTAGAGGTGCTCAAGACCAGGCAGGGAGACTGCAACGAGCACGCAGTGCTTTTTGCAGCCCTTGCTAGAGCAGCCGGGATTCCCACCAAGATTTGTGCAGGAATCTTGTACATGGAAGGCCGTTTTTATTATCATGCCTGGAACGAAGTTTTCCTGGGCCAGTGGTTCAGCCTTGACAGCTTGTTGGGACAGTTCCCAGCCGATGCAACACATATCAAGTTCGTGGAAGGGGAGTTGGAAAGCCAGGCTAAGCTGGTCTCCCTGATGGGGAATTTGAAGGTGGAGATTTTGGCCCACCGATGATAAGGATTCGGAATCTCTCAAAACATTATGGATCCTTTCATGCCCTGGAGGACGTGAGCCTCCAAGTGGAGCCCGGAGAGATCTTCGGATTCCTCGGCCCAAACGGCGCAGGCAAGACCACTACCATCAGGGTCATGGCTGGTCTTCTCAGACCCACTTCTGGAACGGTGGAGATTGCAGGCCACGACATTCTCAAAGAGCCCGAGGCAGCCAAGGCCGCCATGGGGCTGGTGCCGGACAGGCCTTTCCTCTATGAGAAGTTGACAGGGGATGAGTTTCTGCTTTTTCTGGGAGGTATATATGGCCTGAGCCCAGCACTCACCCGCCAAAGAATGGGGCAGCTTCTGAGCATCTTCGAGCTGGAGCAATGGCGGGGACAACTCATAGAAAATTACTCTCACGGCATGAAACAAAGGCTTGTGATGTGTGCTGCCTTGTTACACCGACCTCTGGTCTTGGTGGTGGATGAGCCCATGGTAGGGCTGGACCCAAGAGGAAGCAGGCTTCTCAAGGAGGTGTTCCGTAAGGAAGCCAAACAGAGGGGTGCTAGCATATTCATGTCCACCCACAGCCTGGAGGTGGCCGAGGAGATGTGCGATCGCATAGCCATACTTCAGAAGGGGCGAATCATTGCCCAGGGCACTCCAGAGGAGTTGAGAAAAATGGCTGGCGAGTCAGGAGAGGATCTGGAGTCGGTATTCCTGCGCCTAACCGGTGGGGAGGATCTGGGGGGCCTTCAGGGTGGGCTTCCTTCCAGGTGAGCCTGCACAGACAGCCGGGATCTTCACAAGGGTCTTACAATTGCCCAAGCAGGGGACGGATTTGACCTGGTTGAGACTCACAACTCCATGGTGGCTTTCCCTGAGACGCAGGATGGAGACCGGAGAGCGTCTCAGGTTGCTACTTTTTCTGACACTGGGAGCTCTGTTTTGGGCAGGCACCTTTTGGGGTTTCTGGAGGATTCTGAATTATTTTAGGAGCATCGAGTCTCTGGGAGATGTTCTTGCCGCCAAGCTTCTTTCCATGATTTTGCTGACCTTTCTGGCTCTATTGGTGTTCAGCAATGTTGTTACCTCATTCTCCAGTTTCTTTCTGTCCAGGGATCTGGAGCTGCTTCTGGCCACTCCCATAGAGACGACTCAGATCTACAAGGCCAAACTGCTGGAGACCCTCACCGGCAGCTCATGGATGGTGGTGCTTTTTGGAACTCCTGTTTTCCTGGTTTACGGGGTGGCCTATGGGGCATCCTGGACCTACTATGTCATGCTGCTCTTGAGCCTTCCCGCCTTCCTTCTTATTTCGGCAGCCCTTGGAGTGGCTGTCATGATGGGTTTGGCCAACCTTTTCCCTGCACGAAGGGCCAGGGATGTGATGTTGATCATGGGCCTTGTCTTTGGGGTGGGGCTATACCTGCTCATCAGGTTTCTCCAGCCTGAAAGGCTGGTTGATCCAGAGACCTTCAGCGGTGTGCTGGGGTACTTGGTGGCCCTCAATGCGCCTCGCTATCCTTTGCTGCCCAGTCACTGGGTGGTGCAGGTGGTCTCTCCATCCCTTTTTGGTACAAAGGGTTTTCCTGCCTTCTTCCTTTCCATGCTTTGGTCCACGGCCTGCGCCTTTGTGGTCATGGGGGCTTGGTTTGCCCAAGCAGTGTACAGAAAAGGCTGGTCCCGCTCTCAGGAGGGCAGGAGGTCTGCTGTGAGTCGCTCCCAAGTGGTGCATTTCGTGGTGGCCCATCTGGCCAGGCTGTTCCCATCGGGGCTTCGTCCCGTGGTGGCCAAAGACGTGCTCATCTTCTTTCGAGATCCTTCACAATGGTCCCAGCTTTTGCTGCTGGGTGCCCTCATAGTGGTGTATCTTTACAACTTCGCTGCCTTGCCTCTGGAGAAGGCCCCTCTGGAGTCCTGGTACCTACAGAATCTCATAGCATTTCTGAACATGGGGCTGGCCGGTTTTGTGGTGGCCGCAGTGGGGGTGCGTTTCGTGTTCCCAGCGGTCAGTCTCGAAGGAAGGGCTTTCTGGATAATCCGATCTTCCCCCCTTGGCCTGAGGAGCTTCCTTTGGGCCAAATTCTGGACCAGTTTGCTGCCCCTGAGTCTGCTTTCGGAGTTTTTGGTCATAGCCTCCAATGCCCTTCTGAAGGTGGCTCCATTCATGATGGTCCTTTCCACCACCACGATGTTTCTGGCCAGTTTTGCCCTGACGGGCTTAGGTGTGGGGCTGGGGGCCATTTATCCCAGGTTCCAGGTGGAAAACGCAGCCCACATTTCCAACGGCATGGGGGGGCTGATCTACATGCTCCTGTCAGTGGGTTTCATGGGAGCGGTGGTAATCCTGGAGGGAATGCCCGTTTACCTGATATTCCACTCCAAGTTTACTGGGGTGAGCTTGGAGATCTGGAGCTATCTGAGCATGGGGGTAAGCCTGGCGCTCCTTGGAGTGCTTACGGCCCTTGCTTTCTGGATACCGATGAAAAAGGGGCTGGCTTGTTTGGAAGCGAGGGAGGATTGAAGCTCAAGGGGGGATTTTTATGGGAGCAAGAACGCAAGAGGAAAGGGTTTGGATCCCCCATGGGGATCTGATGCTGGATGGGAGGTTTGTCTTGGGCAGTGGCTTGGCAGGGCTGGTTTGCCATCCCCATCCCCGTTACGGCGGAAACATGGATAATAACGTGGTCTTGGCAGCATACAGTGCTTTGACAGAGATAGGGGCAAGCGTGCTCAGATTCAATTTCAGGGAGTCGTCTCTTGCCCATGGGGCAATGGCCGAGGGCCAGGAGCAGCTCCAGCAGGTGAAGTCGGCTATGGACTTTCTCAAAAGTAAGACGGGTTGTGAGTCCTCCAAGTTGGTTCTTGTGGGATACTCCTTTGGGGCGTGGGTTGGATTGCGGGCTCTACTGGAAACCGAGCCCATACTGGGTTGGGTGGCCGTAGCGCCTCCTGTGGGGATATGGGAATTTTCCTTTGCAAAAGCCATTGCTGGCAGGAAAATGATCTTGGCTGGCTCTCAAGACAGCTTTTGCCCACTGGATTTGTTTCAGGATCTCTTTCGTTTTCTCCATGAGCCCAAAGACATGGAGATCCTGGAAGGGGCTGACCACTTTTTTTGGGGCTTTGAAAAAAGAGTGAAGCATGTGATAGAAGCTAAGGTTTCCTCCTGGGCCGAGGGACTTGGGGATTGTGCGGCTTGGAAAGGCTGAAGTAACATTCACCAATTCCTGGAGATATGGGAGAGGCCCTAAAGCTCAGTTTGAAAGGCCTGGGCCTCTACGGGGTGGGAGAGGGGAGGTGGCCTGATGCCAGTGCACGTTTGGATTTCGGGCTTTAGTGGCCCTTGGGGGCCCATGTGGATCTGCTCCAGTAAAAAGGGAGTCTGCGGGATCTCCCTGAGGGGGGCTAGAGACAAGCTGGAGAGAGATCTGGGAAGAAGGAAGGACTGTGAGTTCAGGGTGGACCAGGCCGCAAACAGAGATGTCATGGATCAGGTTGGGGAGTATTTGGAGGGCAAAAGGAGAAGCTTTGAGGCCCAGCTGGATCTTTGGGGCACAGGTTTTCAGATGAAGGTTTGGAATCTTTTGAGAGAGATCCCTTACGGTCACAGGAGTTCCTATGGCGAGCTGGCCAGGTCTTTGGGGCTTCCGGGGGCTGCCAGAGCAGTGGGAGGGGCCGCTGGAAGCAATCCGGTCCCGCTTTTGGTGCCCTGTCATCGTTTGGTCCGTGGGAATGGAAGCCTGGGCGGTTTTGGCTGTGGCCTGGACATAAAGGAGTTCCTATTGGCACTCGAGGCGCGGGTCTGTGGGAGTTGGACAGAAGTATAGCAAGATCGCAAGGAAAAAGCCGCAGGGGGTAAGGGCATGAAACGAAGGATTTGTCTGAAGGCCGCTATGAGCCTTGTGGCTGTTGCCTTGGCAGTGTTTTCGAGACTTCCATTGGAGAACACCTCCCTTTGGGCTCAACAGCGGTCTTCGGAAAAGAGCAAGAAGAAATCTTCCCAGGGATCCAAGCTCAAACCCTCCCAGGAGAAAAAGCCTGAGCCCGAGGTCCACTGGCCCAAGGACATCACAAGACTCCAAGGACTGGAGGTTGACCACGTGCCCCTGTTGGAGGTGCTCTCCCCCGAAAGCAAAGAAGAGTCATTAGGGCTTGTCATAAGGGTTGGCCGACAGCTCCACCACATGACTCAGGCTCATCACCTCCAGTGGATCCAGGTATGGGTTGATGATCTTAAAGCCTGCGAAATAATTCTGCAGCCGGGAAACCTGATCCCCAGGTGGCAACTGAGCCTGCATAGAAGGGCCTCCATGCAGATCACAGTGAAGACCCAGTGCAATCTCCACGGGATTTGGGCCAATCGGGTGGTTCTATGAGGAGCAATGTTGGAAGCTGGGTTTCTCCTGTGACCAGGGCAGGCCTCTGGGGTGTGGGGTTGCTGCTGATTCTTTCTCTCTTCATGGGGATCCAGGACCTTCCATTGAGGGATTTTCGGGAGGTTCGCTTTGCCGAGCTAGGCTGGGAGATGATTGAAACAGGGGATTGGATCGTTCCTCATATTAACGGCTCTCCATATCTGAACAAGCCTCCCATGGTAGGATGGTTGGTGGCCTTTTCCATGAAGGTGTTGGGGAAGAACGAGCTGGCTGCTCGGCTTCCCAATGCTCTGGCCACCTTGGGAACAGCCCTTTTTGTGGGCTGGCTTGTGTACATGATGGTTGGCCCCCCATGGGCTATACTGGGTGCCACCCTGTACTTGGGAAGCCCTGGTGCGCAATACTACGGCAGGATGCTCTCCAGCGACGTGGTGGGCATATTTTTCATGAGCGGTGCCCTAGCCTCTTTCTGCAAGGGTTTGATGGATGGGCGCAGGGCCTACCATCTGCTGGGGTTTGCGCTTTGTGCCATGGCGGTGCTCTCCAGGGGTCTGGCCGGGGCCCTCTATCCCTTGGGAGCCTTGCTTGTTTTTCTTGTTGTGCTTGAGCGCAGGAAATTCCAAGAAGTGCCCTGGTTGATGGGATTGATGATCTTTCTGGGCATTAGCCTGCCCTGGTTCCTGGTGGTGGAGTACAAGCAGCCAGGTTTCTTGTCCCATCATTTTCTGGAACAGCAGCTGCAAAGGGTTGCCTCGGGGGGAGGAAGTCCTTTTGTTGCCCTCCCCCATTGGGAAATATTCCTTGGGTTCCTTGGGTTTTTGGGACCGCTGGCACTGCTTCTTCCTTGGGCTGGGTCCACTATGCGAAGCAAGGGCAACATCCGGGGATTTCTTTGGATATATGTTTTGTTGGTTCTGGGCTCTGTGGCCCTGTCGGCCGGCAGGAATCAGCCTTACACTCTTCCGGCTTTGGCTCCCCTGGTGGCTTTGGTGGGAGCTTGGTTGGCCCAGCCTGGAAGGGTTGCCAATACTTGGGGTGCATCTCTGTTGCTGGCAGGGCTGGGAGTGGCTTGTGGCGCAGGGGTCTTTGTGACAGGAGAGATACTAGAGAGGATCTGGAAGGATCTTGCCAGGCCAGAGCTTCTGAGCAGAGTCCAGATCTGCATGGCCATGGTGGCCCTGTCAATGGGAATCTCGGCCTATTTCATGGCAAAGGGCAAGAGATGGGCTTCGGCAACGCTTGTGGGAGCTGTGATGCTGCCTGGGGGGTGGATGCTCTCCCTTGTCCAGGGAGCCATGGCCTCAGTGGAGAGCAGGCGGGATCTGGCGGTCTGGGTCTGTGAGAATGTCCCCGAGCAATGGCCTCTTGTGCTGGCAGATCCAATGGATAGGCAGTTTGAGGGAACAGCGGGCTGGAGTTTCTATTCAGGACGCAGGGTGCTCATGGTGAGATTCCAGGAGAAAACACAGATAAGGGCTCAGGCCCCCAGGCTTCCCAGATGGATGATCTCCAGGGAGGAGTTCTTGGAGATGATGAGTGCGGGCAAACCCTTGGCACTGGCTGCAACCCCCAAGGGAATAGAACTTCTTAACATCCCCGGACTTCCCCCTCCAGTGGCAGCAGACGGAAAGTTTCAGCTTTGGAAACTGGCTCCCAAAGAGCAGGAGAAAGAGCCCTCTGCCACTTTGCGCCATACAGGCAGGACATCTTCCTCCATCACCTGTCTCCAGGAGGGATAGTGGGTCTGGGCGTGTTGCCTGGCTTTCTCCCCCATCTTCTCGAGCAAGGGGGGATTGCTTAAGAGTTCCCTGGTACAGTTCACCCATCTTTGCAGGTCCCTGTCAGCAAGGAGCAGGCCGTCTTGCCTGTCTCCCAACATCACGTGCCTGGCGCCTTGCACACAGGCCAAAACAGGCAGGCCGGATGCTTTGGCCTCGGTCACCACATTGGGCCAGACCTCGGCCTCCGATGGAAAAAGAAGCAGCTCAGCGCTGGCATATATCCAACCCAGTTCCCCATGTGGAAGGTTACCCGTGATGGTGACTCGGTCTCCAAGAAGCTTTGCCACCTCCCCCTTCTGGGAACCGTTTCCAACAGCCACCAGGTGCACTTCCAGCCCCTGGTCAGCAAGCTGTTTCACCACCTTAGCCGCAATCATAACACCCTTGACTTGGTCCATGCGACCCACAAAGAGAAGAAGGCGCCTGTTGCCCGGAATTTTGAAACGTCGCAGAAGAAGTTCCTTGTCTTTCCTGCCTGGATGAAAAAGACTCAAGTCTATTCCCCTTCTAAGAAAATACAGGGGCGTGTGAGGGGCAAGCCTGCTTAGTCTGACTATGTCCTTTTGGTGGGATACGAGCACCGCCGAGCAGGCCCTCATGTACTGTGCCAGCTTTCTCTCCATGGAACGCTTTTGACGCTCCAAGAACCCATATCTATCCAAGAGCCAGCAGGCTGCCGGGCCTGGGAGGATTCTGTGAAGAATTCCAGGGGTGTACACGCCAGCCCAGGAGATGATGTCTGTCTGGATGGAGTTCACAAGCGGTATTTTCCTTATTCTGGAAGCCCAAAGCCCTGTCTTGGCAAAAGCATAGAAGGCCTCGGTGGAGTGAATGACATGGAAACCTCTCAGGCCGCGGAAAAGACCTGGATGGAAGGGTGCCAGGTCTGTGTGGGTAGGAATGGAGGAAAGAAAGGGAAGTGCCTCTGTGCCCAAGGCAGGCCTCATGAGAACCCTCTTGAGGTTCGCAGCCGGCCTTTCCACCCTGGGTTCATTGCCCAGAAAAAACAAGGTTAGCTCAAGATCCTCTCTTCCTGCGGCCTCCAGGCTCAACTGCTCCCAGGTGCCGGCCAGTCCTCCCACTTCTCCGGGATGGTTGGGGCGATGGTCTATGAGCACCGCCACTCGAAGAGGTCTCAAGGCGTTCATGGGCTTTACTGTAACGTGACAGTCCCCAAGGCACAAGAGGCCTTCCATGGAGGGCAAGAACACTGGTGATCCTCTATACCGCCATTTTCAAAGGTAGCCCATGATTTCCAAGTGATTTTTGTAATTGATGTGGAGGGCACGTGGCATGGCATGTGTGTCAGCACTGTTTGGCTTGGGTCCCCTGGATTGGCCTGACCCAGGGGACCTCTTTTCATTAATTGACCCACCAAGCAGCCTGGTGTGGAAAAAGCAAGCTGGCAGGCTTTGATGGTGGCCCATGGTGTGTGAGCCCCAAAAGGTCTTCATTATGTCATGTCCAGCACTGCCATGGTGCCCTCATAATCATTTTTCGAACTCTCATGGCCCGATCCGGTTTGCCTCCAGTTTGGCAGTAGAGCCGAAGCCTGAGCTTCTTCTCATGAGGCATCATGGCCTGAAGTGCAAAGGCCCAGCTTTTCAAGGATGAATTCAGGGGCCTTGTTTATATAAGGTAAATGTTCCGGTATCCACCTGACCAGGCTTAAAGTGCTGCATGGTCCCGGTCATTTTGTTTCCACTTACTTTGCCTGTGATGATCTTATAGTCACCAGAAGCCCCGTAAAGGATTATGGTAACCACCTTTTTCTTGGAAACGTTGCCTGTAAAGGGATAGTAAGCATTCAGAAGACCGTAAAAATTGCCGTTACCAAAGTCCTGACTTTGAATTTCAACAGGAAATCCCGATGGAGTGTAGTAGAAACCTGAGCTTTCATTCCAGCCGACATAGCTTACAGCTCCGTCCCAGTTTCCGAGTAGGTTGGGAAATTCGGCAGCCCTACTCATGTTGGCTGTAAACAATACTGCTGCTGCAACCATGATCGGCACACAAAACAGTTTCTTCATGATCTTATCCTCCCTTTTTCTAGGATTAAGTAACTTGCGCGAACTATAGAACAGCCCGCTCCCTTTGTAAATGAAAAACCTTTGAATTTTCGGAAATTTTTCTTCTGCCAATGCATCTTGATCCATCTCCAGAGTTCAAAAGGTGATGCATGAAGGCTTTGGGGTCTTGGCAATGCGGAGGCGTCAGGACAAGGGAGGATGGATAATCATATATGATCGGGCATGGCTGTTGGGAGGCCCCAGGCTCCCCTAGGAACATAGCGCACTGAAGGAGCCAGCTTGGGTCACCCGGTTGGGCATCGGGAGCGGTGCAGGTAGGCGATTTGGAGCCACGGGGAAAGAAAAGGTCTTTTGGGCCTTGGACTCCTGGCCCAAGGCCTTGCTAGCACCATTACTTGCGCCCATTCCAATAGAGTGTAGGGCTTGGCTTCGTTTGATATCCAAGAAGTGCTATAAAAACAAATGGATGAACACTTTTTACCCAAATCAGCTCAAAGCGGTTTTGGGTAAGAAATGGATACTGTTTCCAAATTAAACCAGGTTACCAAGCAAGGAAGAATCTGCCCTTTTGTTTGGCCATCGCATGCAGAAGATGGAATGGCTAGGGGGAGCAGATTCTCAAAATAAAGACCTCATTATTTCCGGTGATGAGCCCCTTTTGAGCAAGCCTCGTGTGATGTGCACATATCGGTGTCCGCAGCCTTGGGCCTCTGCTTTGTGCTTCCCAAGACTCAGTGCACCTCAGGCAAAAAATGCATCACAAACCAGCCGGGAAACTCTGTCAAAGGCTTCAAGGCGCTTAGGCCTTTGTAGGTTTTTCCCTGGAATCTGCCACACATTCTAAGTATATTTCTTGTAATGGGGTGATTGGTTACTAATTGTCTAATGGTTTTGCCAAAGCAGGGCTACGTCAAGGAGGTTCTTCTTGAGAACATAAGAGACGGTTTTGCTGCTGGCAGGTGGACTTAAGTGGGCTAAGCCAAATCGGAGTCGAAAGCTCGATTCTGGTTTGTATGGGGGCTGTCATGATAAGGAAGCTTGTTAGGAAGGCTCATTTAAAGAATTTTTCAGAGGTAAAAGATAATCTCGCCTATTGGTTTTCCATGACACCGGAGCAATGGGTCTCGGCCGTGGAGTACATGAGGAGACAACTGGATGGAAGTTCAGCAAGACTTCAGAGATTAGCTCGCGTCATTAAACGCTCATAATGTTGAGTACATGATAATAGGCGCTTATGCATTGGCCTACCATGGAGCCCCTCGATATACAGGGGACCTGGACCTTTTTGTGCGACCTGACCTTGATAATGCACAACGCATCCTCAAAGCCCTCCAGCAGTTTGGCTTTGGATCAGTCGGACTCAAGATACAGGATTTCACCGAGCCTGACCGATTTGTCCAACTGGGAGTGCCCCCAGTCCGGGTGGATATTCTGACATCCATCACTGGTGTCGCGTGGGAGGAAGCGGCCTGCGGTTGGGTAGAAGGCATGTTCGGCGACGTCCCTGTACACTACATTGGGAGGAAAGAGTTGATCCGCAACAAGCGGGCAATAGGAAGAAAGAAAGATCTGGCAGATCTTGAAGCTATTGGTGAGGAATGAACCTCAGCATCCGGTGTGCTCAACACGTGAGGGTAAAGCTTCACTGTCTATTTACGCTCACATCTGCGGAGTGAGGTCTCCATGAAGGGGTGGCCAAAAGCATCCAATCATGAATCGGACCTGCGCGAAATAGATCTGGAACAATTGAAGACTCATGCATCCCAAGGTTTTTGGAATCCGGGCTTGTTCATAGTTTCTCTTCCCTCCAGCTCTACACTGATGGAAGAAAGCCCCAGGCAGCTTAGAAATCTACGCATCAGTTGCTTTATCAACCTGAGATTTCCCATGCTAGCCGCAGTAAGGCAACTCCGGTATTGACAGGTTAAGAGCTGAAATGGTATTCAAAAATGCGAACGATCGTTCATTCGCCACCTGATAGGGATGTCTTCTATGAAATCAAAAGAAGTGCAGGACATGGAAAAGCTTAGTCTGGAGCTTCTTGAGTGGCCTGAGCTTTGCAAGCAGTTGGCCGGCTTTGCAATGGGCTCAAGGGGCGCCTGGCTTTGCAGCACTCTTGTGCCTTATGAGTCAGAATCAGAGGCAGCACAGGAGCTGGCCTTGACATCCGAGATGGTGATCTTCCAGAAAAACCATGGCTTTCTTCCCATTTGGGGCTCAGCAGATATGGACCCCATTTTTTCCAAGGCACAAAGAGGAGAAAGACTTTTGGGGCAGGAGCTGGCCCAAGTACGTGAGTTCTTGGGGAGTGTGGCCGGGGTTCGAAAAGCCCTCATCAAGGAGCAGGAAGTGCATCCCGGGCTTTGGGGAATCGCCCAGGCCTTGGATGATGTGCCGTGGCTTGCAGAGGCCATAGATCAGGCCATAGACAAAGAAGGCAACGTCATGGACCGGGCCTCCACGAGATTGGGTTTCCTAAGGAAAGAGCTCAGGCAAAGGCGGGAGGCCCTTCACAGAAGACTCGAGGACTTGCTCAGGCGTAAAGATGCCTCAGGATTCTTACAGGACAATTACTATACAATTCGAGAAAATCGCTTTGTACTGCCTGTTCGTGCTGAAGCCAGAGCCAAGCTGGGCGGAATAGTGCATGACATATCTTCCAGCGGGGCCACATGCTTTTTGGAGCCCCCTTGGCTGGTGGAGCTCAACAACGATCTGAGGGTGGCTCAGCTGGAGGTGGAAAAAGAGCTGGAGCGTATTTTGTCGGCCCTGAGCAGCTCGGTGGGGCAGTGTACTGAATCTCTGAGGGTGGACCAGGAGGTCCTGGCTAGGTTGGATATGATACAGGCCAGAGCCAGGCTATCGGCGGCCCTGGAAGGCTCTGAGCCCAGTCCATCGGGGAATGGGGAAATGGTGCTCAAAGGCCTTCGCCATCCTCTTTTGGCCCTCAGGTCCAAGGATGTGGTCCCCAACGACCTGGTCATGGAGGCTCAAGATAAGGTGGTGGTCATCTCAGGACCCAACGCAGGGGGCAAGACTGTGCTACTCAAGGCACTGGGCCTGGCAGCCTTGATGGCCAAATCCGGATTGCACGTGCCTGTGGATAGAGGCTCGCGCATGCCTTTTTTCAAGAAGATTTTTGCAGACATAGGGGACCAGCAGGACACACATCAGGACTTTTCAACCTTTTCCGCTCACATGCGCAACCTGAGGGAGATCCTACGGAGAGCATCAGAGGGCTCTATGGTTCTGTTGGACGAGTTGGCAGGCTCCACGGATCCCCAGGAAGGGTCGGCCCTGGCCTTGGCTGTCCTGGAAAAATTGATGGAAAAGGGGGCTCTGGTGGTGGCCAGTACCCATTACCCCCAGGTAAAGGCTTGGGCCCAGGGCAGGCCTGGAGCGCTCAATGCTGCCATGGAGTTCGACTGGGAGACCCTCACACCAACATACAAGATGAGGCAGGGAATCCCGGGAGAAAGCTCTGCACTGGAAGTAGCCAGAAAGATGGAATTGCCGGAAGAGGTTTTGGAAGCTGCCTCCAGGAGACTGAGGGGAGATGAGATGAGGCTGGAGGCTCTGCTTAGGGAAATGCAGCAGCAGCGCAAGGCTCTGGAGCAGGAGCGTGATAAGCTTCAGGTGGCCAGGGCAAGGTGGGAGGAACTGGCTGCTGAGAGGGAAAAGCTGGTTCGCAGCCTAAAAGAGGAGCGGGAGGCCTTCTTGAGGGAGAAGCGAAGGCGACTTTCTGCGGAAATCCAGGAAGCAAGGGAAAGGATAAAGCAACTGCTGGCTGAGATCTCAGGGTCTCCCACTCGCAAGAAGCTCCAGCATGGCCGCATGCAGCTGGAGGAACTGGCTGCTGGCCTAAGATCCCAGGTTCTTTCAGCTCCTGAAAAGATCCTGCCCCTTGGAGAGGCCAAGCCCGGGGATAGGGTGCATGTGATACCCCTGGGCCAGCAGGGTATCCTGATGGACGATCCTTCCTTGGCAAAGGGCAAGGTGAGGGTCTTGGTGGGACGAATGGAAGTCTGGGTGGACACGGATTCCCTAGGAGGAACCGAAGCTCCCGAGTCCCAACAGGTTGATGCAGTCAGTGGGATTTCCTCTGTCGTGGGGACGGCTCCGGTGGTGGAAAGCCCTTCCCAACTGGATCTAAGAGGAAGGAGGACAGAAGATGCATTGGAAGAGCTGGCTCAATACCTGGACAGAGCCCTGCTGGGCCCCATGCCCCAGGTGAGAATCATCCACGGTCACGGCACCGGAGCCTTGAAGAGTGCAGTGCGCAAATGGCTTTCGCAATGCTCCTGGATATCTGGTTTCAGGCCAGGCACAAGGGGTGAGGGTGGAGACGGTGTGACTGTGGTCTCGCTCAGGGGCCCAGACCCAGGGCAGGAGTCTGAGACCCAGGAGCCTGTAGAGCATGGCTGGCAAAATACAAATAGGAGGGCAATGGATGAGTGAGCAAGGCAATTCAATCAAAAATCCCGTGAAGATACAGGACAACACCTTCCGCGACGGGCATCAGTCGCTCTTTGCTACTAGGATGCGCACCGAGGACATGTTGCCTTTGGCCGAAGAGATGGACCGTATGGGCTTCTGGGCCATGGAAGTCTGGGGAGGAGCCACCTTTGACACCATGCACAGATTTCTGGGGGAGGATCCCTGGGAGCGGCCCAAGATCCTAAAGAAGTTCATAAAGAAAACCCCTTTTTCCATGCTCTTGAGGGGGCAGAATCTGGTGGGGTACCGAAACTACCCTGATGATGTGGCCAGAGCCTTTGTGGAGAAGGCCTGCGAAGTAGGGATAGATGTCTTCAGGGTTTTCGATGCCCTCAATGATTTCAGGAACTTTAAAACCTGTGTGGAAATAATAAAGGCCAACGGCAAGCATTTCCAGGGGTCCATATGTTACAGTCTCACCCAAAGGCGCATGGGCGGAGAAGTCTTCCATCTGGATTACTACCTGGAGAAGGCCAGACTCCTGGAGGACATGGGAGCAGACTCCATCTGCATAAAAGACATGGCTGGCCTCATATCCCCATATGACGCCTATGAGCTGGTTAGCGGCCTGAAGAAGACCGTTTCTGTTCCCATCCATCTCCACACACACTACACTTCAGGCATGGCCAGCATGGCATATCTGAAGGCCGTAGAGGCGGGTGTGGACATACTCGACTGCTGCATGGCCCCCTTTGCACTTAGAACCTCTCAGCCGGCAGCAGAGCCCATAGTGGCAGCCCTATACGGCACACCGAGGGACACAGGACTAGATCTCAACGCCCTTCTTCATTTGAGCGCAAGACTGGAGCCCATAGCACAGAAATATGTAAATCTGCTGGACACCACCCGAGTGGCCGTAATAGACGTGGGAGTGCTGGAACACCAGATTCCCGGTGGAATGATCTCCAACTTGGTCAGCCAGCTCAAGGAGAACAACAACCTGCATAGACTCCAGGAGGTGTACGAAGAACTGCCCTCAACCAGAAGAGAACTGGGCACTCCTCCTTTGGTGACCCCCACCTCACAGATCGTGGGCGTTCAGGCTGTTCTGAATGTGCTTTTCGGAAGGTGGAGGATGATAGCCAACCAGGTCAAAGATCTTTGCTACGGGCTTTACGGAGAGACCCCCACTCCCATAGATCCGGAGGTCAGGAAGAAGGCACTCAAGGGATACAAGAGGGGAAGTGAACCCTTCACTGGAAGGCCAGCCGATATACTGGAGCCTGAGCTGGAGGCTGTGAGACAGAGCCTGGGGGATCTGGCTCGTACAGAGGAAGATGTGCTGGTGGCAGCGCTTTACCCCACAACCGGCAAGGAGTTCTTGGAGAAAAAGTACGGCTTAACCAAGATGGTGATGGAGGAACCTCAGGAGTGATATGGCTGGCTCAAACCTGGGAAGGACCATAGGGAAAAATCAGGCTGTGCTTGAGCATGAATCAGTTCATCCCAGAATGTTTTCCATCTGGCCTGCTTTGTACACTCATCCTGGATGATGCGGGAAAGGGGAGGTGAGCCAAAGATGCCCACCTCCCCGGAAAAATATCTTATCCCCCGGCCAGCAGCAGGAAAAAGCCTATCTCTTGCCCTTCTTCAAGAGTGGTGTCCAGGTCCCTCAATGGCTCTCCACCTCTTAGGGCCAAGACCTGTTTGGCAAAGGTGTTGTTAGAAGGATCCCAGAGCTGCTGGGGCATGACATGGGAGAATCTGCGTCTGAGCATCTGCGTGAGGTCTTTGAGGGAAGCTCCCTGGGGAAGCTCCAGGTAGGCCTCTTTGGTTCCCAGCCAGTCTGAAAGAATCCCATGGAATATGACCCTTACCCTCATGGTTTGTGATAAAGCTTTTTAGAGACCTGTTCTAAGCCCAGCTCCGAGAGCTTCTCCTGGGTGGGCCAACCCGTGTCCGGGTCCCACCCCCTGTACGCATAGTAATCCTTCAGCATGATTTCCAGATCAGGCCTGCTGCCTGCTGTGGAGCCTTGCTCCAAGGGTGTCATGCAGATCTCTGGGAGTGTGTCCTGCTCCTTGGTTAGGCCCTGGAGAATGCTCACGGCCCTTTTCATGTTTATGGATCTGTCTGCGGCTTTTAGGAGCTCCTGGGGTGTGATCTGGCTGCCTGTCACAGCTTGAAGCATCTCGCAAATTTGCGTGGGGGTAAGAGGAGCAAATTTGCAGAGGGTCAAGGAGTCGAAGAGGTCTTTAAGGCTTTGGTACTTGGCTGCCTGCTGCCCTTTGCCTACAGAACTCATGCGCTCTCCTGGCAGTATCATGTATTCCAGAACCAGACTTCCCAGATCCACGTTGTAATAATCCCCCTTGAGGTGGCAGGCGCCTCTGGGCCCCGTGGCATAGGAGACAGCAAGGCCGTGAAAAGCCCTGCCGTCGTGCATAGGCATCTCAAGGCCCTTGACCTGAGCAGCCTCTCCCTCGGGTCTTCCAAGGACGCGGGCCATGGCTAAGGTGCCCTGGCACAGAAGATCTCCTATACCCTCTCTGGCAGCTATCATCTCAAGCAGCTTCAGCACTGCTTGTCCGTCTCCCCAATGGAGCTGAAATCCGATTTTGTCGGCCTCCAGAACTCCCTTTTCAAAGAGGTAAAAGGCATAAGCTATGGAAACTCCTGCTGAGATGGTGTCCAGCCCCTGGGAATTACACAGGTGGTTGGCTTGCACCACGCCCTCCAGATCCATGTTCATACAAAGGGGACCAAAGGCCACAACTGTCTCGTACTCGGGGCCGTCCACATCCACAGAGGGCCTGAAATCCTTGATCTGTCTTCCGCAGCCTATGGGGCATCCGCGGCAAGCATAATTGCGGACCCTGTATTTCTGCCTCAGGGCCTGGCCAGTGACCGAACTGACAGGGAACACGCTTTGGGTGAAGTACCTGGCGGGTGTGTCCCCCAGAACCATGCCCATATCCATGTACATGAGAGTCCCATATTCCCTGAAGGCCACTGACACAAGATGCCCCTTTATCTGTTCAATGGTCTGGGAGGCCAGCTGGGCAGCCTTGGGTGGATCCCCTAAAGAGGGTTTCAGGTCCCCCCAAGTGGCAACTGCCTTCAGATTCTTGGAGCCCATGAGGGCACCCATGCCGCACCTTCCGGCAGCCCTTCCACGGTCGTTAATTATGGATGCATAGGGAATAAGCTTTTCTCCAGCAGGGCCTATGCAGGCCACCGAAAGATCTTTTAGACCCAACTCTTGGGATATCTTCTCCTGGGTCTTGTACGTATCCATCCCCCAGAGGTGAGAGGCATCCTTGAGTTGTGCTTTTCCATCTCCCATGACCAGGTACACAGGACTGGAAGCCTTGCCCAAGAAGATCACCCCGTCCCAGCCAGAGCCCTTGAGCCTGAATGGGAATGTTCCTCCGCTTGTGGCCTCGCCCCAAAAGCCTGTAAGGGGGGAAATCCCGCAGGCTGCATAACGGCTAACCATGGGAAGAGGGGAGCCCGTCAAGGGCCCTGTGGCCATTATCAAGGGGCTTTCAGGGGCCAGTGGGTCCATCTTGGACTCCATGCGCTCAAAGAGCAAGGCCGAGGCCAGACCTGCTCCTCCTATGAAATTCCGGCAGAACTCCTCTGTTAAAGGAAGATCCCTAAGGCTGCCACTCGTCAGGTCCACTTCCAGGAAACGGCCGTGGTAACCATACATTTTGGTTTCCTCCATGCATGGGATTCAATGAGCCCCTTTTAGGCCACAGATCAGAAATCCACCTCTTTGCCCTGGTACGCATATCTGAAAAGCCTCTCACACTGAAGGGGCGTGATGGGCCTGGGGCTGAAATAAGAGTCCACGTCCTCGTATGCGTACTTGACCAATCTGGGCATCTGGGCCTCCAGCTCCTGGGGCTGAATCCCCAGACCTTGCAATGTACGAGGGACTCCCAATTGGGAGAAAAGCTCCCAGACCCTTTCCACCAGAAGCCTTAGCCCCTCACCAGGATCACGAGCTTGTAGTTCTAGTGTTTTGCATATGGAGAGGTGTCGGTCCGTGACCTTACTACAGAACTGCAGAGTGTAAGGAATGAAGAATCCTACGGCCAGGCCGTGGTGGATTCCGAAGACCGCCCCAAGGGCATGACCCAGGCTGTGGGTGAGATGGCAGCCGCTGGTGCCGAAGGCAATTCCGGCCAGGCAGGCAGCCAGCATCATGCGATGGCGCGCTTCACGGTCTTCACCGTCCCTGTAAGCCACCGGGAGCCAGTGGAAAACCATCTCCACAGCCTTTAGAGCCAGGGGATCGGTGAATTCATTGCCTGCAGGGGTTGTTGCAGCATCCATGGCGTGGGCCAGCACATCTAGTCCAGTGCCGGCTGTGAGCCCAGGGGGCATGGAAACAGTGAACTCAGGGCAAAGGATGGCCACATCAGGGATCAGCTCCAGATTTGCTATGGGGATCTTCCTGTGGGCCTCCACATCCGTTAGAACCGCCGCACCCGTACATTCCGAGCCTGTGCCGCTTGTGGTGGGCACAGCAGCCAACATGGCCTTTTGCCTCAGATTCAGCGGATCCAGAGGGGAGATCATGGCCAGATCCTGTATGTCTGGCCTTTCATAAAGGATCCATGCTGCCTTGGCCATGTCCATTACAGAGCCGCCGCCCACTGCCATGATGAGATCCGGCTCAAATTCCCTCATGGCCAGCCCGCACTCCATGGCATTGGGCAAGGGCACCTCTGGTAGAGTCTTGGGCCAAATCTGGGCTGAGAAACCGTTGGCCTGAAGGAACTTGGCCACCCTTTGGGCATTTGGCTGGTTGAACCCGTCGGTGACCAAGAAGGCCCTCTTGCGGGGACAACGGGGGGCAATAGCCCCCATGGTGGAGGGGCCTATCACCGGCCCCTGGGGAAGCACGTTGAATCCTGCGTAGATGGCAGGCACCCTGATGATGGTGTTGAGGCCCTTCATGGCCGTAGAGAGGGCCAGGGGCACTATGGCTTTGAGTGTGGGATTCTCGAACCAGTAAGGCATTTGGGGGCCTCCATATTCTTGGCGAGGGTTTGGAGCCCAGATCATCCTTTTTCATCTGGTATGATCTGGGCTGATCAGCTAGTAAGGGCACACCTCGGGCTTGCCGCAGTCCCCGCTGCAAGCCACATTGTCCCATGCCGGGGAGTCGTAGATCATGTAAGTAAGCCATTGGAGGAAGGAAATCCCTGCCGAGGCCTCTGAGTAAAAATCAGGTCTGGGCAATATCACGTGCAGTTGGCCTTGAGCCACATAGCTTTTGTAGTTGGGGGATTCCTGTTTGAAAGCGATGGTATTCATCAGATGCGTGTGGAAATCCTCACAAACATCGCTTTCGTCAGTTGCCACCTGGAAATATTCCAATATCTCGTTCCTATACCAAGTAAGGGTGGAGTCCCACGCAGCCACGTACTCTCCGAAGCGCACTCTGGGGTGTCTTTGGGCCATTTTTCTCCAGAACTCAGGCAGATAAATGGGCTTGGAGATGCCACCTACCCACCACGGAAGTTGTATTCCCCAATGAAGATCCGCCAAGGCGTCGAATTCCCTGGGCGTATCACCTGATCCTGCATCCGAAAGCACATAGATCCTGGAAGCAGGGTACAATCGTTTTACCCAAGGGAAGACCCCTATGGCTCCAAACCCGCCGGCACTGGAGCCTGTTATGAGGATCTTCCTGGGTCTGGGGAAGTTCTCCTTGGCCCACTTGAGGGCCACCAGGAAGTTTTGAAGCCCCCTGTGATGGATGATCCAGCTCTGGCCAGGGGCGTACTTGTACACCCAATCATTGGAGCCCCAGTGAAGATCCCCTGTGCAGTAGGGCACATATAAAAAACTCCAGTCTTTCAATGGATTCGAGGTGACATCAAAGGCGAAAATCCCATGGAGGTAAGCGGGGCTATCACCATCTGTGACATCAGGGTAGTAAGTAGGCTCGGTGATGCAGGACTTGGGGCTCCAGCAGGCCCCGCCGCCTTGGAGGTATATGACCAGGTTTGGTGCGGAGCCGGCTTTGGCCCAAAAGGAGTAAGTTGTGCTTTCTGTCAAACCAGAGCAGGTTGGCTCCAGTGTCATGCCCAAAAACCTGGTGGGTCCAGGGGTGATCTTGGTCCAAGATTGGGCCCAGGTTCCCTCTAAACAAACCAAAAGAGAAAGACAACCAAGTAGCGTCCACAGGGCAATGCTCTTGATTCTCATGGCCTCTACCTCCTTTGGGTTTGGTAAAGCCTATAGCCGTGTTTCTGGCCTGATCTTAAAGCCGCCTTGATCCCCACAAGGCCAACTTTTTCCCAGGGCCCACACCAGGCCTTAGGGAGCATCTCTTAGAAGAAAGTCATTGCTTGGAAGAGCAACCCGAATCATTGGCCAAAACCGGTGAACTTGCGGGCCACCTGCCCTGGCCGCCGGTATGGTTTTTCTTGGAAGAGCCCAATTAGAATCAAAAGAGCCAAATTCAGATCGGTTTGCCCCTAGGGTCAACCAGATCCCCCAGGGGCGGACAGAGCAGAACTTGAAGCAGGACCTCATGAGCCATCTCCTCCTTGGAAAGGAGCTGGCAACAATGAACTGATAGGATCACTCTTGGCTTTTCTCTCAGGCTCCTATGTAAGCCTTCTTTACCTTTTCGTCCATGACCAGCTCGCGGCTGGCCCCTTCCAAGACTATCTTCCCGCTTTCCAGAACATAGGCCCTTTGGCTTATGGCCAGGGCCATGTTGGCGTTTTGCTCGGATAGAAACAATGTGGTCCCTTTGGCATGAATGGCAGGCAAGGTCTCCCCCATGATCTTTCGGACAACCAAGGGGGCCAGACCCATGGATGGCTCATCCAAAAGCAGCATGCTGGGCTTGCACATGAGTGCTCTGCCTATGGCCAACATCTGCTGTTGACCCCCGCTGAGCGTGCCTGCCATCTGAGAGCTTCTTTCCCTGAGAACGGGAAACAGATTATACACCTCTTCCAGGGTTTGCTGGAAGCCTTGGGGATCATTTCTTCGCACATATGCCCCCAACATCAGGTTCTTGTAAACCGATAGCTCCGGGAAGAGCTGTCTGCCTTCTGGGCACAGGGCCAGACCCAGGCGCACTATCTGGTGGGCTGCAAGGTGGTGGATGGGCTTGTTCTGGAATAGTATGCTGCCTCCTGTGGCCCTCAACACCCCTGCTATGGTTCGCAACAGGGTGGTCTTGCCGGCCCCGTTGCTGCCAAGGAGAGTGACGAACTCTCCCTGTGCTATCTCAAGGGAAACTCCTTGGATGGCCTCGAAGGATCCTATACAGGTGATAACGTCATTTAGTCTGAGCAAAGTGGTCCACCCCCAGGTACGCTTCTATGACCTTTGGGTCCTGCGCTATGACCGAGGGCGGGCCCTCGGCTATGATGCTCCCAAAATTCAAAACTACCATTCTTTGAGCCAGCTCCATGACCATGCGCATCTTGTGCTCTATGAGACAGATGGTCACTCCCTGCTGGAGGTGAATGGTTCGAATGAGATCTGTTATCTCTTGGGTGTCGCGCTGGAGCAGACCGCCTGTGGGCTCGTCCAGCAAAAGAAGTTTGGGCTGGCTCATGAGGGCCATGCCTATGGCAAGTCTTCTTTGTTCGGCCTGGGAAAGCGTAGAGACGAAATGAAGGGCCCTATGGCTCAAGCCTATAATTTTCAGGACCTTTAGCACGCGCTCAGTGACCCTGGCCCTATCCTCGCCCCAGCAACGGGTGTGTAGAAGCGTGGACCAAAGGCCGCTTCTGGTTCTAACCCTGTAACCCAGAGCCAGGTTGTCTATTACCCTGAGTTGGTCAAAAAGGGATGTGGTTTGAAATGTCCTGGCTATCCCTCTTTTGGCCACCTGGTGTGGCTTCATGCCAGTGATTTCTTCCCCAAGGAAATGGATGCTTCCCCCTGTGGGCCTGAGCATGCCGGTTATGAGCCCGAAGAAAACAGACTTGCCCGCGCCGTTGGGGCCAACTATGGCCAGGAGCTCTCCCTGGGAGATATCCAGGCTTACATCCTGCAGCGCGGCCAGCCCCGAGAAATTCTTGCTAAGGTTCTTGACCTGCAACAACACCCTCTGTGGCCTCCCTTCTTCTGTGGAGCAACCCCCGCAGCCGTTGCCGGAGCATCTCCGCTGCCCCCATGGCTCCTCTTGGGAAATAGACTATCACTGCTATGAGAAGTGCTCCGAATATGAGCATTCGGTACTCGGCCAAAAACTGTAATGACTCCATGATGAGGGGTATGATAAAGGCTCCAACTATGGGGCCGCTCAAGGTTGCCACCCCTCCTAGCAGAAGGTATACCAGCCAGTTGAAGGTTAGCTCCATGGAGGCTGTGCTGGGGCTGATGCTTCCTATGAGGCTCGCATAAAGGCCTCCGGCCATGCCTGCGAAGAAATTTCCCACCACAAAGGAAAGCAGTTTCACCCTAAAGGTGTCTATTCCCAAGGCCCCCGCCAAAGTCTCATGGTTCCTGACAGCCATGAAGCTCAGTCCCAAAAGGGAATACACGAGTCTGTTCATGACCCAGAGGGTGAAAAGCAGGAAGCCCAGCACCAGGTAATATTGGGCCATTCTGTCTTCGAAGCCTATCTGTCCACCCCAGGGCAACTTGACAGGTGTAGGAGGCGGAATTCCAACAACGCCGGTGTAGCCTCCTGTGAGACTTATCCAGTTTCCGGCCACTATGGATATGATCACCCCAAAGCAAAGGGTGGAGATGGCGAAATATGAGCCTCTTGTGCGAAGGGTGGGAAGTCCGATGAGAAAGCCCACCAAAGCAGACAAAAGGGCTGAAAAAGGCAAGGCCAACCAAAAGGAGATGCCCGCCTTGGTCAGCAATGCCACCCCGTAAGCCCCTATTCCGAAGAATCCGGCATGGGCCAAAGAGGCCTGGCCTGTGTATCCTAGTATCAAATTCAGGCTCAGGGTGGCTATGGAGAAAAGGTAACCCATGAGCACTATCTGAAAAAGATAGCGGCTGCCAAGAAAATGAGGCAAAGCCAAGGCCATGCCCAGGATGAGAAATTGCCACCACCTTTTTTTCAGGTTTTGAACAAAGGCCATCAGCTCACCTCTTTTCCGAAGAGGCCTGTGGGACGTATGGAAAGTATCAAGATCAGGGCTCCAAAGGCGTAAACGTCCTTATATGCTGCAGAGAGATATCCACCCCCCAAGGCCTCCAGGAGGCCCAGGATATACCCACCCAAGATGGCTCCAGGTATGCTTCCCAGGCCTCCCAGAATGACTATTACAAAGGCCTTCATTCCCAGAAGCGCACCCATGGTGGGAGATATTATGAAAATAGGGGCCACCAGACATGCTGCTGCAGCGGCCGTGGCAGCAGAGATGGCAAAAGTCAGGGAGGAAACCCTGTTTACGTCTATGCCCACCAACATGGCTCCCTCCCGGTTCTGGGCTACGGCTTCTATGGTGGCTCCAGCCGTGGTGTGCTTGATGAAAAAGTGCAAGGCCAGGATCATTCCCACTGCTGCCAGTATCACCAAGAGGCGCTGATGGGACATGGTGACCCCTAAAAGTTCCACGATGTCCGGATAAGGGTTTGGTATGCGCCTTCCTTGGGGTCCCCATATGACTATGACACTGGTCTCCAGGATCATGAGCGCCCCCACGGCAGAGATAAAAGAGTCTATGTGTGGTCTATTGCGAAGGGGCTTGTAAGCCAATCTCTCCAGGACTATTCCCACCAGGGCCATTACTGCCATGGAGGACAAAAGTGCCACCCAAAACCCAAGACCGTACATGCTCATGAGAAAAAAAGCCACATAAGCCCCAAGCATGTAAAGATGGCCGTGGGCAAAGTTGGGTATGTGGAGAATCCCGAAAACCAGGGTCAGACCCACAGCCACTATGGCGTAGGTGCTGCCCAGCATGATGCCATTGAAGAGCTGCTGGAGAAAAAGTTCCATACCCTAATCCCCATGGGGTCATGATTTGAAAGCCTTTGGGTTGGGAGTTGGAAGACAAGGAGTTCAACTCCCTGCTCCCAACCCGCAGATGCCTTTTCACTCCTCTTTTTCGTGCTTGAAGAAGGCCCATGTCTCACTGGTGGGGCGGCCTGCCTTGAACTTGTCGAAGTCAGCTTTATCCTTGAACCACCAAGCGGCCAGCATGACCGGGCCGTACTTTCCACCTGGGTCCAGCTTCTGAATGGAGGCAGGGCAATGGATGCGTCCACCAGGGGTTATACCGTGGTACTCGGAGGGGAACTTATCTCCCAGCATGGGAAAGGCCTTGGGGAAGGCAGCTCTTATGGCCGCAGCATCGCTGGTAGTGCCTGCTGCCACCATTGCCCTTGCCACAGCATGAGCCGCACCGTAGTTCAGGACAGCCTCCCAGGTAGGCATGCGCTTGTAATTCTCCCTATAGCGTTTGTCCCAGGCAGGCACCGAGGGCGTGGGTATGTCTCTCACTGCCGCTACTCCGATGGTGTTTCCTAGAAGCTTCACACCCTTGAGGATGTTTTCAATATAGTCCACTTTAGCCTGGTCTATGAGCACAAAGCCCCCCTTGAAGCCCAGGTTTCTGGCCTGCTCGATCACCAGGGCTGTTGTGGCCGAGGGACCTCCAATGAGCAAGAAATGAGGCTTTGTGGCCAGGGCAGCCGTGAGCTGTGCTGAAAAGTCAGTCTCGGCGTAGTAGTTGGCTGGCTTGTCCTCGGTTATCTGTCCTCCCTTTTTCTGCCAATAATCCCTGAAGGCGGCTCTCCACTCATCTCCGTACGCACCCAATGTCACCACCATGGCCGCCTTTCTCCAACCCTCATCCCATGCCAGTTCAGCGAAGGTGCGCACATACGCTGTAAACGGGGGTGGTATGGCCACAGCCAGCTTGTTTCCCATTCCCACCATCTTGGGGGTGCTGGTGTAGGCCATGATCAAGAACTCGTTTCCCTTCTCCTCGTTGATCTTGGCCATGGCAGCCAAGGTGTTGAAAACAGGGTTGAAGATGACAGAGGCCTTGTGCTGGTCCTTTAGCCTTCTACAGTTGTTGACTGCCTGAGTGGGGTCTATCTGGTCATCCAGTTTGACCAGCTTCAGGTTATACTTCTTGCCTCCAACAGTGATTCCCCCTGACTTGTTGATGTCCTGAATGGCCATCTCTATACCGTTTACGCAGTCCTGGCCATACTCCGCCGCAACCCCACTCAGAGGTCCGGTGAAGCCTATTACCACCTCTTCCTGGGCCATGGCTGGCTGAAAAAATCCCATACACAGGGCCATGGCAGCCAGAGCTCCTACCCAACCGGCAATTTTTGATCGGCGCCTCATCTTTTCCCTCCTTATCTAAGAGAATGTCTTGCGCCTTAGCGCCTAGGTGAAGACCTCACTGGGGAATCAGACCCCAAGCAGGCCCGCCCGACTCATTCATGGATCAGGAATCATTTGCCTTGTTTTCCATCAGAGCCAGAATCCTTCTGTATTCTTCCCTGGATATCTTTCGGTACAGGTGGTAGAAAAATACGCTCATTATTTCGCTGCCCTTGGCTGCCCTTGCCGAGTATTCCTCGGGGGTGAGCTTGCCCAAGGCCCCTTGTATGTAATACCTGTGTGACATGATCACTATTTCCCGGAACATGTCCTTGTAGTGCTTTAGGGCTTCGGGGTCGAAACCGTCTTTGGGCCCCAGGCCTATGCGGTCCATGTCCACAACTACCCTGCCCAGGGTCACATCGTCTTGAGAGTAAATCTTCTCTCCATCCCTTATCTCTGGAGTGATTATTCCCCATTGTTCCATCTTGGCCAGCCACTTTCGGCCCAGCCCTGTGGCATTTCTAAAAGCCTCTTCTCCTACTACCTCTGTGGGCAGGAGCTGATCCACAGGCCTGAAATAGCTATCATGCAACTGCAAGAAGGACTCCCTCTCCACAGAACCCTTTTGATGCCGCAGAATCTTCTTGATCATGGAAAGAGGCAGGAAACGATTATTCTGGAGCTGCTTAATGAGCAGGATCTTGTTCACATATCCTTCATCATAGTCAGCCACGTTTCTAGCGAGTTTTTTGGGCCTGGGGAGCAGGCCTTCGCGCACGTAGTAATGTATGGTCTCTTTGGATACCTGGGTGCGCCTGGAAAGCTCACTGATTTTCATGACTCCCCCAACCTCATCCCGTACAGAGAGACACTCTGCTAAGAAGAGATAGCTCTTAGGGAAACGTGATCTTCATACACAAATCCAAGAGGGTGTGTCAAGTGAAAAATACAGTTGGTTTATAGCTATCAAATTTCTCTTGACTTTTTTAAAGAGTATGTAGTAATGCTCAGCAAAAATCGAGTCACAAGGGCTCCTGAGAGAAAGGCAGGTTCCCTCAACAAAACTCTGGCGGAGGTAGCCAAGATGGAATCCAGACCCTGGCACAGACACTATGATTACAATGTCCCCACGTCCATAAGGTATCCCAGGCTGGCACTGCATGAGCTGTTGGGTATCCCGGCCAACGCATATCCTGACAAACCGGCCCTTATTTTCTATGGGACCAAGATGAGCTTTTGGGAGCTCAGGGAACTGGTGCTTCGCATGGCCAATGCTCTGGGCAGGCTTGGGGTCAAAAAGGGAGACCGGGTGGGAATGCATCTTCCCAACTGCCCTCAGTATCTCATTGCCAATTATGCGGCCCTTTTCCTGGGTGCCATTGTGGTGAACCTGAATCCCATGTACACCCCAGAAGAACTAAAACTCATGACCTCCAAGACCGGGGTAAGCACTCTTTTCACCTTTGACATGGTGCTCCACAATGTGCGCACTCTTTGCCAGAGCGTGGACATTCCAAGGGTCATAGTCACCAAGGTTACTGACTTCATCGAGGGACTGGGAAAGAGCACCAAGGAGACCCTGGAGTTGGAGCCCAAGTGGCATCACTTCTCAGATCTGCTGGACAACTGCACCGACACCCGCAGGCCGCGAGTCCAGGTGAATCCCGAGGACCCCGGGATGATACAGTTCACAGGAGGTACCACAGGCATTCCCAAGGGAGCGGTGCTCACTCATGCAAACCTTGTGGCAGCCACCTTTCAGTGCGCCCTCTGGGGTTCCCCCACCATTCAATACACCCCTCCAGAGAGAAGGAATGTTTTGGCACTGCTGCCTTTTTTCCATGTCTATGGGAACATAGTGGTCATGAACTGGGCCCTTTTCAATTGTGCCACTCAGATCTTGGTGCCCAGGTTTCAGATAGACGAGCTCATGGGTCTTCTGGCCAACTTCCCTGAGATAACATTCTTCCCGGCGGTCCCCACCATGATCAACGCCATGGTGAACCATCCCAAGGCAGGGGAATTGAACCTGGCCAGAAGACTAAAGCTTCTCAACTCAGGAGCAGCCCCCATGCCTGTGGAGCTGATAGAGCAGGTCAAGGACATGGGAATCTACTTCAGTGAAGGTTGGGGCATGAGCGAGACCACCTCCTTGGGAATTTCTAACCCCATACTCGGGCTCAAGAAACCTGGGAGCATAGGAATTCCTTTCCCAGACACGGATGTGAGAATAGTGGATGTGGAGGAGGGCAAGGAGGACGTGCCTGTGGGACAGCCAGGAGAAATAATCATAAAAAGCCCCTTGATCATGAAGGAGTATTGGGAGAACCCTGAGGAAACAGCCGGTCAGATCAAGGATGGGTGGCTCTACACAGGGGATGTGGCAGTGCGTGACGAGGAAGATTATATATTCATAGTGGATCGCAAGAAGGATATGATCATCGCCGGCGGTTTCAATATATATCCAAGGGAAATAGACGAAGTGCTCTTCCAGCATCCCAAGATCATGGATGCCGTTTCGGTGGGAGTGAGCGACCCTTACAGGGGTGAGACGGTGAAAGCCTTTGTTGTACTCAGGCCAGGACAGACCGCCACCGAACAGGAAATAATCGACTTCTGCAGAGAAAAACTGGCTGCTTACAAGGTTCCCAAGTTGGTGGAGTTCAGGGAGTCTCTACCCAAGAGTGCTGTGGGCAAGGTGCTGAGGAAAGTTCTTAGGGCCGAAGAGGAAGCCAAGCGAAAACAAGGAGGAAGAACATGAGAACCGATTTCAGAACGGTGAAGGTGGAGCTTCAAGATGGAACAGCTGTTCTGAGGCTGGACAACCCTCCCGTTAACCAGCTCTCAGAGCATTTTGTCAGGGAAATGGCCGATGCCATCCTCTCAGGATTTCAAGATCCTGAGGTAAGATGTCTCATCCTCACAGGCACAGGAAGGAACTTCATAGCAGGTGCGGACATAACAGAGGTGCAAAAGGTCACTGACAAAGAATATTTGTTCCAGAAGGTGATGGAGAACAACCGCTTCCTGAATGCCATAGAGCAGGGTCCCAAACCTGTAATAGCGGCCATAAACGGCCACTGCCTGGGTGGAGGCCTTGAAATAGCCATGGCCTGTCATTACAGGGTTGCGGCCAGTGGTGTGCAGATTGGTCAGCCCGAGGTACAGATAGGCCTGATACCAGGAGCAGGGGGGACCCAGAGGCTTCCCAGGCTTGTGGGTCTGCCCGACGCTCTTCAGATGATAACCACAGGAAAGGGCATTACAGCCGAGGAGGGGCTTCAGAAAGGCTGTATAGACGAAGTGGTGGAGCCCTCAAGGCTGTTGGATGCGGCCCTTTCGGCTGCAGCACGCTTTGTCTCAGGGGATATCCAGAACAAGGCCAGAATAACCAGAGATCTCAGTGAGAAACTTCCCAGCCCTGAGCAGAAACAAAACATCTTCAACTTTGCCAAGGCAGTGGCCGCCAAGCAGGCCAAGGGATATATAGCCCCATTCAAAGCCATTGAGGCCATGGAAAAAGGCTTGAGCCAGGATTTCGAGGGGGATCTCAAGAGGGAGGCCGAGCTTTTCTGCGAATGCGCGGTTTCCGAAGTGGCCAAGAATCTAATAGGGATCTTTCTCAACACCCGTGCTGCAGGGCGACTTGCCCGCATAGAGGGCTTGGAGCCCGCAAGGGTCAGAAAGGTTGGCATGTTGGGCGGCGGCGTAATGGGATCTGGGATAGTGAACCTGCTTTTGAGAAACAATTTTGAGACCGTTCTTTGGGAAATCAATGATGCGGCAAGGCAAAAGGCCTTGGAGGCCGTGCAAAAGACCTTCTCCTACCCTATCAAAAAGGGCAAGATGACACAGCAGGATCTGGAAAAGCTGCTTCAGGAAAAACTTCTCAGCACCACAGCCTTGGAGGAAATGAAGGACGTGGATCTGGTCATAGAGGCCGTTGTTGAGGATATGAAGATCAAGCAGGAACTTTGGAAAAAACTAGAGGGAATCTGCCGCAAAGAGGTTGTTTTTGCCACGAACACATCAGCACTGCCCATCACAGAAATGGCATCTGTGCTGGAAGATCCGGGTAGGATGATAGGACTGCACTTCTTCAACCCGGCCGAAAGGATGCAGCTCCTGGAGATAATCTGTGGCAAGAAGACCTCAGATCAGACCCTCGCCACTTCAGTAGCCTTTTCCAGAGCCATAAAGAAGGTGCCCATAGTTGTAAATGACGGTCCTGGCTTCTATGTGTCCAGACAGCTTGGGGCCTTGATGGGAGAGTCCACCTTCATGGTGGCGGAAGGGGTGGATCCTGCTGAGATAGAAGAGGCCGTGGTGGATTTCGGCATGCCCATGGGTCCAGCCACTCTGAGCGATCTGACAGGTATTGACATAGGGTACCATGTGGGCAAGAACTTTGAGCGATCCTTCGGGCAGAGATGGAAGATGTCCCCCATATACGAGCTTGTTTACAAAACAGGTTGTTATGGCCGAAAGACAGGGGCGGGCTGGTATGATTACAGTGGTGAAAAACCTGTGCCCAACCCCAAGGTGAGACAAGTGGTGGAACAATACCTCAAAGAACAAGGTATAGCCCCAAAGCAGATGAGCCGGGATCAGATAATAGAAAGAATGCTGGCAAGGGCAATCAACGAGGCGGCCTACATCATCCAGGAGGGCATATGTGACAGACCTCAGGACATGGACCTGGCCATGATATATGGCACCGGCTTTCCGCCTTACCGTGGCGGCCTCCTGCGCTATGCGGACAAATGGGGACTCGAGAACGTTTACCAAAAACTATTGGAACTGCAAAAGGAACACGGCGCGCGTTTCACCCCTTGTCCACTGCTGGTTGAAATGGCCCAAAAAGGAGAGACCTTTTACAAATAGGCCCTCTGTGGCCTTTATGAGTAGCCGGGCTGGGGGATAAAAGCGGCTCATGCCAGCCCAACAGCCTGGCACTCAGATGAGGACTAAATTCAACATAGGAGGGAAAATGGGCAGAAGAGTCCTTAAGACAAAGCTTTGTGAAATGCTGGGTATAGAATACCCCATATTGAGTGCCGGTATGGGACCCACTCTCATAGGAGAGAAAACCGGTGCTCCTGTGGAACTTGTGGTGGCAGTGTCCGAGGCAGGGGGGCTGGGAGTTCTGGGTGGAAGTGGTTTTACCGTGGATGAACTCAGGGATGCCATCAGGCAGATCAAGAAGCTCACCCAAAAGCCTTTCGGGGTGGACCTGCTTCTTCCAAAGAACCTGGATCTAGGAGGCGGCTTAGGACAGAGAGGCCCAGAGCAGTTGCCTCTCAGCGTCTTGCTCAAGGCCATTCCCAAGTCTCATCAGGAGTGGATAGCCAAGGTGAGGGAAGAGCTGGGGCTACCCCAAACCGAGATCATGGTGCGCATGAACACCACTACCATGAGGCCCCAGGAGGCGGTTCAGGTGTGTCTGGAGGAGAAGGTGCCACTTTTTTGTGCAGGACTTGGGAATCCCGGCTTCATGGTAAGCGAGGCCCACGCCAGGGGAATGAAGGTCTTGGGCATAACAGGCAATGCCAAGAACGCCAGACGAATGGCGCAATCTGGAGTGGATCTGCTGGTGGCCCAGGGCCATGAGGGGGGTGGTCACACAGGCCGAATAGGCACCATGGCACTTCTGCCCCAGGCCATAGACGCTGCGTATCCAGTGCCGGTTCTGGCCGCAGGGGGCATTGGGGACGGCAGAGGTGTTGCTGCGGCTTTGGCCATGGGGTGCGTAGGGGTCTGGGTGGGGACCCGATTTCTGGCCACAGAAGAGGGTGGTGCACTTCCGGTGAACAAACAGCGCATATTGGACTCTACAGACGAAGACACCAGGGTGAGCCGGGCCTATACAGGAAAGACTCTTAGGGCCAGCTACAACAAGTTCCACGATCTCTGGGACAACTCAGGCCTTGAGCCTTTGCCTTTCCCAACCCAGGTTCTGATCTCCTCGGCCTTGCTGGCTGCCTTCATAGAGGCCAACAAGACCGAGTACGTGGGGGGCCTGGCAGGTCAGATCTCTGGTCTCATCAAGGATATAAAGCCGGCTAGGCAGGTCCTGGAAGAGATGGTGGAGGAGGCCGTTGACATACTGACCAAAAGACTTCCTGAAAGCGTTGTGGCCAAATAGGGATCAGCTGGCAGATGTGTGGTTTGAAGAACAGATCTCAGGACAGCATTGACCTCCCTGGAAGGAGTGGACATGGCTGAGCGTTTTGTTAGCGAGAGGAATCTGAGGTTTCTCCTTTATGAGATCTTCCATGCCGATTCCCTTACGCAATATCCCTACTACCAGGATCACGGCCGGGAGACCTTTGATCTGGTTCTTGATACGGCCATGAAGCTGGCCAGGGAGCTTTTGAAACCAGTACTCAAGGAGATGGATCAGCACCCTCCCAGGCTGGTGGATGGAAGGGTGCTGGTTCATCCTGTGGTAAGGAGGATCATGAAGGAGTGCGGGGAGGGAGGTTGGATAGCGGCCCATGCCCCCTATGGGTTAGGCGGACAGCAGCTTCCGCTTCTTGTGACTTCGGCCTGTCGTTTCATCTTCTCGGCTGCGAACTATTCGGCCAGTGTCTATCCGTTTCTCACCACGGGGGCCGCTCACCTGATAGAGTCCTTTGGAAGCGAGGAATTAAAAAGGACTTACATCCCCAAGATGTTCTCAGGGCAATGGCAAGGTACCATGGCCCTAACCGAGCCCCAGGCAGGCAGTTCCCTTTCTGACATTCTCACCCAGGCCGAGCCTTGCCCTGAGGGAAATTACAGAATAAAAGGACAAAAGATCTTCATATCCACCGGCGACCATGACGGTGTGGACAACGTGGTGCACCTCATGCTGGCCCGAATCAAGGGGGCTCCCCCAGGGGTAAAGGGCATATCTTTGTTTGTGGTTCCCAAGCTGCGTCCAAATCCCGACGGATCCCTTGTACCCAATGACGTGACGGTCACCCAGATCTATCACAAGTTGGGATACAGGGGAGCACCCATAACACAGTTGAGCCTGGGAGAGAACCAGGATTGCAAGGGTTATCTGGTGGGAGAACCCCACAAAGGGCTCTCTTACATGTTTCAGATGATGAACGAGGCCAGAATAGACGTGGGCATGGGGGCTGCAGCCATAGCCTCTGCAGCCTACTACGCCTCACTGGAATACGCCAGGGAAAGGCCCCAGGGAAGACCCCCAGGAGCCAAGGATCCCACAAGACCACAAATTCCCATAATTCGTCACGCCGATGTCAAGAGGATGTTGCTCTTTCAAAGGGCAGTGGTGGAGGGCTCCCTAGGCGTCATCATGCAATGCGCGCTTTGGGCAGACCTGTGCCGCGTGCTGGAGGAGCCAACGGAAAGACAACGCAGTTTCCTGCTTCTGGATCTTCTAACCCCCGTGGCCAAGAGCTATCCCTCTGAGATGGGCATCTTTTCTGTGAGCGCAGGGCTCCAGTGTCTTGGGGGCTATGGATACTGCGAGGAGTTTCCCCTGGAACAGTTCTACAGGGATGCCAGAATCCATCCCATCCACGAAGGCACAACCGGGATCCAGGGACTGGATCTGCTGGGAAGAAAGGTGCTCATGAAAGAAGGCAGGGCCTTTGGTCTATTTCTGGAGGAGGTACAAAAGACCCTTGGTGAGGCTGAAGGCATCAGCAGCCTGGAAGAACCGGCCCTAGCCCTGCGGGAAGCGGTGAAAACCCTAACTGCTGTGACCAGACATCTGGTGGGTCTGGCCCAGAAGGGGGACCTGGAAGTCTTCCTGGCAGATGCCACCCTGTACCTGGAGCTCTTCGGCACAGTGGCCGTGGCCTGGCAGTGGTTGAAGCAGGCAATCGGGGCCTGCAAAGGGCTCTTGTCAGGGCCCAGCCAGGCTGACGTTTTTTTCTACCAGGGGAAACTGGCCACCATGAGATATTTCTTCCAATATGAGCTTCCCAAGATCCATGGTCTGGCCTCACGGCTCACAAGTCCCGACCACCTTACTGTTGAGATAGGAGAAGAGCACTTTCAGGACTGAATCTTCCCAAGACTATCTCAAACCGGAAGAACTCGGGAGTGTGCCAGCCATTTGGGCCAAGGCCTCCAGCACTGGTTGGTGCACCAGCCCGTTGGTGGCCACCACTCCCTCATTGGCAAGCAATTTGTCTCCTGAGCCGAATCTGAGCGGCTCTCCATGAATGTCCGAAACCCTTCCGCCTGCCTCTTGAATGATGATGGTGCCAGCAGCGTGGTCCCATACCTTCTCCTTGTAATGAGGGGTCTTGGGATTGGGCAGCCTCAGGTAAATATCTGCCTCTCCCCTGGCCACCAGCCCATACTTGGCTTGGCTGTCCATGCGGATGGAAGGGGCGGTGATGCCCAGGGCTTTGGCCAGGCGGGCTTGGCCCTCGTGATCCGAGTGGCCGGATTCGAAGCTTTCACAGAACTTCAGGCATGGATCCCCCAGGACTGAGTTGGAGACTCTCATGGGCAGAGCTCCAGCACCTTCCAGAGACATCTGGAAAGCCCCGTTTCCTTCCACTGCATAAAACAAGACTCCCCTCGAATCCGCACTGCCCCCAGGCGCGAGCCACAAGTTGGGGCAGGCCAAAACCCCCAAGACCACCCTTTCTTCCAGAATCAGAGCCAGGGCAATGGCGTACTGGTCATGCCTGAGAAAGCCCTTTGTGCCGTCTATGGGGTCCAGGCACCAGTGGCGTCCAGAGCCGCCCTTGCCCCCCAAATCGATCCATCGGCAAACACTCTCAGGCTGAGCCTCTGGAAAAATCCTTGAGATGAAACTGGCCACTCTTTGCAGGATACCTCTGTTTTCCTTATCCATGAGCATTGCGGCCGTCTCTTCGGCCAGGATCTGGTCTTGGGGGAAGGCTTCCCTTAAGAGCTTGCAAACAACTGCCTGGGAGCCGAAATCAGCCACTGTGACAGGGCTTCGGTCCTCCTTTGAAAGATATTCCCCCTGAACCATCTCCTCCTGAACTGCCCGACACAACCTAGCTGCTGCCAAAGCCGCTTTAAGGGCTGCCTGCAATTCCCTTTCCATCGAAACTCTCATTGTTTCCTCCCTTAGCCAGGATCATTTGCCAGGATGGGCGAGCTTGGAAGCCACGGCCCCAAGGCTCCCCAGTGTTTTAGAATCCCAGGCCCATTGCACCTGAGAAAATCCATGAGGCAGCAACGCAGGTTTCCTGCCAGGCGCCTTGCGCTGTTGAGCACATAAAGGGTATGCTCCACGTGGAAGATTTCCCTTTCCAGCCTTTGTACCCTCTGGCAGGTAAGCCCAGAGTCACGGGCCACTCCTCCCAGAAGTTCCTCCAGTATGGGTACCATCTTGTCCAACATGCGCAGATGGGTATCCACCAGGAAGAGAGCCAGGTTAGGGGCCAGCACATGGCATCTGCCTAGAAAACCTGCCATTTCTTCGGCTTCTATGCCCCTCGGTGGAGAACTCTTGCATTCCACGTAAACCAAAAGACCTTCCACTGCGGCCAGCACATCGAAGTCTCCCCCAGGTGGAGGACTCCTGAAGGAAACCCCGTGGATCACCTGAGCACAAAACTCTCTGCGAAAAATCTCAGCCACAAACCACTCCAGGGTCTCCCCAAAGCTTGTGACACCTGGTCTCAAAAGTCTCCAGGCTCCCCCTGGTAGGATTTGCACCAGCCCCATTCGCGATAGGATCTCCATATATTGTCTGCAGGAAGAAGCCGAGCAGTAAGAGCAGACCCTTTCCAGATTATTTCCTTCCCTAAGCCTTATCACGTCCCTGAGCCAAAGCCTGAAGGAATACCTGTGCATGAGCCTGTAGAAGTCCTCTTTGGCCCTAGAGGACATTCCACGGTGAACCAACAGACGCTCGGGACCTACTGTCCTTTGCAATCTGAGACCTCTGCGCCCGAGCATCTGTTGAAGCCCACCCCCGAGGCGCTTCACGGTCCGCTCTAAGAAGGCACTTCTTCTGGCAAGCAAGTTGTTTTGAGCCTTGAGCCTTCTCACGCACACCTGCACCCTGGCAATCCTCCCATCATTGATGGATGCGGCCTGGAACAATCACATCCTAACTTGTATCACAGCCCTTTCCCCAAGACCATCATGCTGAGCTTTTCATCCAGGGCCATCCTCAAAGGGCCATGTAGAGGTTGTCTATCTGATCCTTAGCTGTATACTGATGTCAAAAAGATTCTAAGAAATGGAGAAAACATGTCCGAGTGGATCTGGTTGCTGGCAATTCTGGCCGGGTGGTTTGCCCTGCAAAAATGGATACTGCCTAAGTTGGGGATTCGCACATGAATGTCCCAGGATGTCTGCGCCGTGGATCGGCGCAAGGATAACAGGCCCGGCGGATCAGATGAGGACTCTTGAAGGATCATCTTTTTTGAGCCTCCAACACCACCTCTCCGTTGGGAAGGTCTACTGTTACTCGAAGGTGTCTCAAAGCATTTAGGCCCAGGAGTCTGAGATCCCCCACGAGGGCTTCCACATCCCTGAGCTCCACAGAGCCGATTCTTAGGGAATCAAGTGTTACCACTGGAGCCTCCAGGGATCTTCCGTCGGCCATGGTGACCCGCACCCTGGGTTGCGACTCCAGGGAGATGCCCAGCATTGTGGCGTCTTCTCCTGTGATTTGGCAGTAAGTTGCGCCTGTGTCCAAATAGGCCAGAAAGGTCCAGGTGCGGTTCACTGAAACAGGCACCTGAATTGCTCTTTGGCCACTTCCCACCACCACCCGGGTGGCTGGTCCATGGCTGGGAGTGGCTGCTTCGGAAAAACGGGAGCCCTGGGATATCTGGTTCCAATATTGGACAGGTACGGCAGAAGGATTGTCTGTGAAATGCAATCTTCCTTGCTCATCCCTCCACTGGTAGATGACAGAGCCTGCCCAACAGGCCTCTGCCACAAGCCACGCGGCCAGCAGCAATTTCAAGCTCAATGCCAAAAAAGATTTAGGAATCATCCCTTTTTGTCTCCGTTGAACTCAAAATCCGGCCAGAGGAGCGGTCCAAGCCTCCTTGAGCTGAGTTATAGAGGCCCTGACAACCTCTCGGCCATCCAGACCTTCAATGACTAGCTCTGGGCTTGAACTTACCTCTCCCACCAAGGCAAGGGGAGCATTGCACATGATCTCTTCAAACTCTTTTGCATTCTCGGGATGAACAGTCAGGACGAACCTGCCCTGGGACTCGGAAAATAATAGGTGATCATCCCTTGGCACCCCTTGGGCCAGAACCCTGGAGAGCTCAAGCCTAAGCCCAAAGCCTCCGGCAAAGGCCGTCTCCGCAATGGCTACTCCCAACCCCCCGTCCGAGCAGTCATGACAGGAGGCCACAAGCCTTTTTCTCATGGCCCTCTCCAAGGAGGTGTAATAGAGGATGAACTCCTGGGGCTTGGCCCGTGGGACGGAGTTGCCTACAAATCCATGCATGGCATAGTACTCCGAGCCACCCATCTCCTGCCTGGTAATCCCCAGCACATATATGAGGTCTCCAGGTCTTTTGACATCCATGGTCACCGCTTGGCGTATGTCAGGAATCTTGCCTATGAGAGAGAACAAAACCGTGGGCGGGATGCTTATTTTTAGATCCCCCACCTTGTAGTCATTCTTCATGCTGTCTTTGCCAGATATTAGGGGTATCCCGTAGGCCACGCAGGATTCGTACAGGGCTTGATTGGCTCTTACCAGTTGGGCCAGCTTGTAACGGCCGTCAGGAGTCTTATCAGATTCAACAGGATCAGGCCAGCAGAAGTTGTCCAGGCCTCCTAGCCTCTCCAGTGCACCCCCCACACAGAGATAGTTTCTCAGGGCCTCGTCCACCGCGCAGCCCATCATGGCATGGGTGTCGATGTCACTGTATCTGGGGCAGATCCCGTGGGCCACAACAACACCCTCCAGGCTGTCAAGCAGGGGCCTGAAGACCGCAGCATCGCTGGGCCCGTCGTCCGTGGCGCCTGTGATGGGCTTTACAACGGTTCCGGCCTGGACCTCGTGATCGTATTGGCGTACCACGGTCTGTTTGCTGCATATGTTCAAGCGCCCCAACAAACCCAGAAGTTCCCCTGTCAAATTCTCCGGGCAAGGCCAAGAGGGCTCCTGATGCACCGGGGGACTCCAGCGCGCTTCCAGTTCCATCCTGGGCACTCCCTCGTGCAAGAAATCCATGTGCAAGTAAGCCACGGTCTTTCCCGCATAGAGCACGTGGAAGTAGCCTGAATCGGTGAATCTGCCCAGCACGGTTGCCTCTACGCCCATGCGCCTGGCCAGCTCCAGGAATCTTTCTATTTTTTCCGGAGGCACGGCCAAGGTCATACGTTCCTGGGCCTCGGATATGAGGATCTCCCATGGGGCCAAGCCCTGATATTTCAGGGGGGCTCTCTCCAGATGCAACTCACAGCCCCCCGGATCCCTAGCCATTTCCCCCACAGAGGATGAGAGTCCTCCGGCTCCGTTATCCGTAATGGCGTTGTAAAGCCCCTGGTCTCTGGCCAAAAGGAGGAAATCCGTCATCTTCTTCTGGGTTATGGGATCTCCTATCTGGACAGCCGTCACGGGGCTGCCCTCGTGAAGTTCCTCACTGGAGAAGGTGGCCCCGTGTATTCCATCCTTGCCGATGCGGCCACCTGTCATGACTATGAGATCCCCGGGTCTGGCTGCTTTGATGTGGCCTGGCTCTCCCCCGATGCTGGCTGGAAGGATTCCGGCCGTGCCGCAGTAGACGAGGGGCTTTCCCAGGTAACGCTCATCAAAGACTATGGAACCGTTGAGTGTGGGGATCCCGCTTTTGTTGCCTCCGTGCTCCACCCCTTCACGGACCCCCTCGAAGATTCTTCTGGGATGAAGAAGCCTAGGAGGCAAAGGCTTTGAATAATCCGGCGGTGCAAAACAAAAGACATCTGTGTTGAAAATGAGTCTGGCCCCCTTTCCAGTGCCGAAGGGATCCCTGTTAACACCTACTATACCTGTTAGGGCCCCTCCATAGGGCTCCAAAGCCGAGGGAGTGTTGTGGGTCTCCACCTTGAAGACCAGACTCCAGTCTCTGTTGAAGCTGATGACGCCTGCGTTGTCCGAGAAGACCGAGAGACACCAATCCCTGTCCCCCAAGGCTCTTCTAACCTCCTTGGTGGCTCCTTTCACAAAGGTTTCGAAAAGGCTGTCTATGAGCTGGATCTTGCCCGTTTCATCCTCATAACGAATTCTGGCATTGAATATTTTGTGCTTGCAATGTTCCGACCAGGTCTGGGCCAAGGCCTCTAACTCCACATCTGTGATCATGGGTCCTAGGGAGACTTTGCGCCGGGCCTCCAGCACCTCGGCTTTGCGCAAGTAGTCCCTGATGGTCAGCATCTCTTGGAGGTCCAGTACCAAGACTCGCCTTTGGCTCATCTTCAGCAGCTCCTGCTCGGGAATCTCCAGGTCTATTTCCTCCACCTTGGGTTGGCCGAGCTGGGTCACACGGGGCACCTTAGCTTGGATCCTCTCGCCTCTCAACCAATCTTGCCTGCTCCTGATGTGAAAGCGCTGTACAAGAGTGTTGGCCAGAAGCCCGGTGGTTATTTGCTCCACCTGTTCCCCGGTGAGAATCCCCTCCATAAGATATTGTTTGGAGGTGTATATGCCTGATGGATTCCCAAGGCTTCTTCCAAGAAAGGTCTCCACAGTCTCCCTGGCGGTCTTGCCCACGTTGTCTGTTACCCCTGGCAGGAAGCCCACCTCTACCAGCCAGTCGAAATCTCTGGCAAGGGGCTGATTCAAGGAATAGCTTTGAGTCACGGGATCTGTGAAAAGGAGCCTTGCTATGTCATGCGCTTCTTTTTCTGAGAGCTCGCCTTCCATGGTAAAAACGTCTATGGTCTTGACGCGCTTCAGCTTGATCCCAAGATGCTTTTCCACCCTTCTTCTTATCTTCTCGCCCAGAGCGTCTGTTACATTTTCTTGGAATCCGATCTCTATGCGATGAATCATCTGAACCTGCCGGGCCATGCCTTTTGGTTTTATCCACTTATACCAGATGAATATTTGAGGATCAACTTTCTGGACCAGATGGCATGACTTGCCTGTAGTGGGTTGGCAGCCCACAAGATGGGTTGGTATAATTGGCACCATCAAGGTAGAGATAAGGAAAACATGGCCTCTTTTCGTCGCCGCGACTTCCTCAAGATGGTGGGTCTGGCAGGAAGCGCAGCCGCCTCGGGCTGTTCTCCAGACTCGGGACTCAAGCTCATTCCATATATTTTCCCTCCAAAAGACGTAATACCTGGAAAGGCCCTATGGTATGCCACAACGTGCATGGAGTGTGCGGCTGGCTGCGGAGTCCTGGCCAGAAACAGAGACGGCAGGGTGGTGAAGCTGGAGGGCAACCCCCAGCATCCTGTGAATGCAGGGGCACTGTGTGCCAGGGGGCAGGCCGCTCTTCAAGGTCTCTATGATCCAGATCGCATAAGAACTCCAGGTATAAGGGCAAAAAATAGGGTCTTGGCTCCCCTGGGCTGGGAGCAGGCAGAAAGGATTCTGGCAGAGTGGCTCCTGGAGCTGACCAAAAAAGGAAGAGGGGAAAGGGTGGTGCTTTTGAGCGGGCTTCTTACAGGGAGTCTGCTGGATTTGACTGGTGAGTGGACAGAAAAGCTGGGCCTGGGCGGACACCTCATGTATGAGCCCCTCTCCTATGAGCCTTTGAAGAAAGCCACGGCTAGGATCTTCGGACTTGAAGGGATCCCCTCGTACCATATGCACAGGGCCGATTTAATAATCTCCTTTGGAGCCGATTTCCTTGGGACCTGGATATCTCCGGTGCAGTACGCGCGGCAGTTTGCCTCTTTCAGAGCAGGAGAAGAGGCATCCAGGGGGCTGTTCGTGTATGTGGGCCCCAGGCTTTCCCAGACCGCGGCCTGTGCAGATCTGTGGCTTCCTGTGAAACCCAGCGCCCAGAAACTGGTGGCCCTGGGGATTCTGTTGGCTCTCAAAAAAAAGGGCCTAGTGCCAGAGGCTCACCCCGCCATTGGCTTGCTTGACTCTATTCAGAATGAATGGGACATGGAGCGTATCTGCCAAGAGGCAGTGGTGGAGCCTCGGGAGATCCTTCGCCTAGCCGAGCTTTGGGCTGGAGCCAAAAGCCCGTTGGCTTTGCCTTCAGGGCTGGAGTGTATTGACCCCTGTGCTGAAGAAACAGCCTTGCTTGCCCACCTTCTAAGCTCTTTGAAACCAGAGAGCCTTAAGACCTTGGACCTGCACAGAGCTTGGTCTTTGGGCAAAACCAGCAACCTTAGCCAGATAAAATCGCTGGTTCATAAAATAAAGACAGGGGAAGTTGAGATACTGATTGTCTATGGGGCAGATCCAGTCTTCTCGCTGCCTGTGGAATGGGGCCTGGAGGAGGCCCTTGTGGAAGGCAAGCTCCGAGTAGTGAGCTTCTCCTCTTATAATGACGAGACAACCTCAGCCGCTAGTTTGATCCTGCCTGCCAGCACTTCCCTGGAGTCTTGGGGTGACTGGGAAGCCTGCCCTGGGGTAAGGGGGCTTGTTCAGCCAGTCATGGGAAGCCTGTTTGAGACCAGGAGCTTGGGAGACATCTTGTTGAGCCTGGGGAAGAAACTCAAGGGAAAAGAGATATTTGCTGAAGAGTCCTTTGAAGAGTATCTCAAGAAAAAATGGGCTGGGATACATGCCTCCAAGGGTGAGGAAAAGCCCTTTGCCTCCTGGTGGGTGGAGAGTCTGGCAAGAGGTGGAATATGGGAGGATGGGGACAAAGACAAAAAAGAGCCTGGCTTAGGGCAGGTTCTTTGCAGTAGTTTGGACATTGGTTTATCAAGAACTCAAGGTGAAAGGGAAAAACCCTTCCATTTGATCGTCTACCCAACCATACAGTTCTTGGATGGAAGGGCAGCCAACAGGCCATGGCTTCAGGAACTTCCGGATCCCGTAACCCAGATCACATGGGGGTGCTGGGTGGAGATCCACGAGTCGGATGCCTCCCGACTGGGCATACACAAGGGTGAAATGGTAAGGCTGCGAACAAGAAAGGGTGCAACCCTGGAGATACCGGCTTATCCTACCCAAGGAGTGGCTGTGGGTACTTTGGCTGTGCCCATGGGACAAGGCCACAAGCAAATGGGCAGGTACGCCGCTGAAGTCCTTGGTAATGCCTGGCTTCTCCTAGAGCCTGATGAGAAAGGGGGCCTTGTATGTGCTCGCGGCTTGCGGTTGGAGCCCACAGGCCGCAGCCAAAGGCTGGCTAACACAGATGGAAGCCTGGGCCAACACAACAGGGGACTGGCCAGGGCAGTGGATGAGGCCCAATGGGTAAGAAGATTGAAGCAGAATCAGTCACCGCAACTCAGGCTGCCTTTGCCGGAGGCCTATGATGCAAAGGAGGATCTTTACCCACCCCACAGACACCACCAATACCGGTGGGCCATGGTGGTGGATCTGGATCGTTGTATAGGATGCGGGGCATGTGTGGTGGCCTGTAATGCAGAGAACAACGTGGCCATTGTGGGCCGGCAAATGGTGCTTGAGGGCAGGGAGATGCACTGGTTGAGGATAGAGCGCTACTGGGAGGAGAACTGGCCTTTCATTAGGTTTCTTCCCATGCTCTGTCAGCATTGCGATGCGGCCCCTTGCGAGTCCGTATGCCCTGTCTATGCTCCACATCACAGCCCCGAAGGGCTCAATAACCAGGTTTACAACAGGTGCATAGGTACTCGGTTCTGTTCACAGAACTGTCCCTATAAGGTCAGGAGATTCAATTGGTTCACCTTCACCAGGCCGGAGCCGCTCAATTACCAGTTGAATCCGGATGTCACTGTTCGGCAAAAGGGAGTGATGGAGAAGTGCTCATTCTGCGTTCAAAGGATAGTGGAGGCCAAGGATAGGGCCAGGAGAGAGTCTAGGGGAGTCAGGGACGGGGAAGTTACTCCGGCTTGCGTCCAGACATGTCCCACCAGGGCTTTGATTTTTGGGAATCTCATGGACAAAGATGCTCGAGTGCAGAGACTCGTAAAGGATGTGAGGGCTTATCAGGTGTTGGGACATCTCAATACCAAGCCTGCTGTGATCTACCTGGAAAGGGTGATCAAGGCCATATGAGCTCCAAGGGGAATCAGACACAAGGTGAAGCTCTAACTTACGCAAGGGTTCAGGACCTGGTACTAGGGGCCATGGGAAAGCCGGGCAGGCTTTACTGGGCTGTGGTAGGATTTTGTTTTCTGGGCTTGCTTTACGGCGCCTTTTGCTGGGGCTATCAGATACTCACCGGAATGGGAGTTGCCGGCATAAATCATCCGGTTAACTGGGGCATATACCTGGTAAACTTCGTGTTCTGGGTGGGAATAGCTCACTCAGGCACCCTCATATCAGCCATCTTGTACCTGCTTAGGGCCAGGTGGAGGACATCCATTGCCAGGGCTGCCGAGGCCATGACCGTATTTGCGGTGATGATTGCCGGGCTTTTTCCTTTCATACACCTTGGCAGGGTTTGGATATTTTACTGGATAGTCCCTTACCCGAATCAGAGAGATCTCTGGCCGAATTTTCAGTCTCCATTGGTCTTTGATTTTCTGGCCATTTCCACATACCTGACCGTCAGCAGCATGTTTTGGTACTCGGGCATGTTACCAGATCTGGCAGCGGCCAGGGACAGGAGTGAGGGTCTGCGAAAGAAGATCTACGGGCTGCTTTCTCTAGGCTGGCAGGGCACCCATGAGCAATGGAGACACTATGGGACCGCGTATTTGCTTTTTGCAGCCTTTGCCACTCCCCTTGTCATCTCTGTTCACAGCGTGGTCTCCTGGGATTTCGCCCTCTCCATAGTCCCAGGCTGGCATAGCACAATTTTCGCACCGTATTTTGTGGCAGGAGCCATCCACTCGGGTCTGGCCATGGTGCTTACGCTTATCATTCCCCTGAGGAGAATCTTTGGCTTCGAGGATCTCATAACCCTTCATACCCTGGAGTCCATAGCCAAGACCATAGTGTTCACCGGTCTCATCGTGGGCTACTCCTACGGGGTGGAATACTTCATGGCTTGGTACAGCGGGAACATGTTTGAGTGGGACACCTTCATATGGAGGGCTGTGGGAGATTATGCTCCCCAGTTCTGGATCATGGTGATCTGCAATGTTCTGGCCCCACTTCTTTATCTTTTCAGATCCATACGCAGGTCTCTGGCATGGCTTCTGGGCATAGCCATGCTGGTCAACATAGGCATGTGGTACGAGAGATTTGTGATAATAGTCGGGTCCATGTCTCACGAGTTTGTGCCTTATGCATGGGGTCTGTATGAGCCTTCCTGGGTGGAGCTGAGCATCATGGTGGGTTCTTTCTGCATGTTCTTTTTGCTTTTCCTTCTGTTCAGCAAGTTTCTACCCACGGTGTCGGTTTCCGAAATGAAGGAATCCTTGGGTCCACCTTCCAGGCCCATTCCCCATGGGGGATGATCATGAATCAGGAAGTGCTTGGGATTTTTGTGTTCATGGAGGATCTCTTGGAGGCCGTAAGCTCCATCAAGAGCCATGGTGGTAGAATTCTTACAGTTTACAGCCCCATCCATTCTGAGGAGATCCTGCAGGCAGTGGGCGCCAAGCCGAGCCCGGTTCGCTTTGCCACTTTGTTTGGAGGATTGGCAGGTTTGACGGGTGGATTGGCTCTGGCCGTATATACCTTCTTGGAGTGGAAATTCGTCACTGGCGCAAAACCAGTTCCTCCTGCTGTTCCCCTTGTGGTGGTGGGATTTGAGATGACCATTCTTTTGGGGTTCCTTGCCACCCTGGTGGGCATGTGGCTTCTGTGCCGCATGCCCAGGATCCGATTGCCGGAGCATTACCAGAGTGTGTTTTCCCAAGACCGGTTCGGACTCCTGGTGAAGACCGGGAAAATGGCCCCACAGGAAGTCATGCAACTTATGGAAGCCGCAGGTGCCGAGGAGGTCAGACGGCTTGGTGAGTGAAAAGGAGACGACATCTCAAGGGAAGATGGGAAACCCAAGGGTCTTTCTTTGGATTGCTCTGGCCGTGGGATCCAGTTGCTTCTTGTGGGCCTTGTCATCTGGCCAAACTCAGAGGGCCTGGCAGGCCTACCTGGTTAACCTGGTATTCTGGTTGGGAGTCTGTGCAGGTTCGGTGACCCTAGTGGCTTTACTGAATATGACCAATGCTGGATGGGCAAGACCCCTGAAGAGGTTGGCTGAAGCCGGGGCTTTTGCTCTACCGGCGCTTTGGTTGTTGCTCTTGTTTTTGTACCTGGGCCACAAGGATCTCTATAGCTGGGCCGTGGAACCCGTTCACGGAAAGGAAGTTTGGCTGAGTGCAGGTTTTCTCTTTGGCAGGGACACTGTGGTGTTGGGATCCATTGTCTTGGTGGCCCTTGTTTTGGTTCACAGCTCGGTCAAAGGGGATCTCAAATGGATCATAGGCTCCGGGCAGGAAGTGCAGACCCCATGGAGGATGCAGGTTGTGCTATCCCCAGTGCTGGCAGTGCTTTATGGGTTGGGAATGAGTCTTCTTGCCTGGGATCTCATCATGTCTTTGGATCCCCACTGGGTCAGCACCCTTTTTGGGACCTATTATTTCATGGGAAGCCTTTATACTGGAATCGCCTGGGTGATAGTCCTTTCTGCGATTTTGTGGAGAAAGGGACAATTCCAAGGCAGGATCGAGGTCTCCCAATTCCATGATCTGGGAAAGCTGCTATTGGCCTTTTGCCTGGTCACAGGGGACTTCTTCTACTCTCAGTTTCTTGTCATATGGTATGGAAATATCCCAGAGGAGACCAAGTACGTGATCTTGAGGGTGCGTACATGGCCCTGGAACGTCTTGGCTTGGAGCGTGCTCATAGGTGGCTTTGGCATTCCCTTTGTTGTTCTTCTGAGTCGAAAGCTGAAAAAGAAGCCGGGGTTGCTAGGATCCCTTGGCGTGCTGATTCTGCTGGCCATGTGGTTGGAAAGGTTTTTGCTTGTGGCACCATCTGTTAGCTCCAAAGAAAGCCTTCCCTTAGGTATCCTAGAGCTGGGGATCTCCTTAGGCTTTGTGGGCCTGGTGGGGGTTTGTGTAAGCTGGTTTCTCTCCAGGGTCCCCTGGTTACCGCTGGGGGATCCTCTGTTCAGGGCCAGGTTCCCGGAATTTCAAAGCCCAAAAGGCAAGGGGTTCAAAGCTGGCGCAGAGGCTGGCTATGGATGAAAGGCTAAAGGGCAAGGGCCACTCTCTTATTGGGATGGCAGCGCTTTTGATTGGGGCCGCACTTTACATGTACTTTGTTTTTCCCCAAAGGGGCGCCGGTGTTGAACAGCCAATTCATTTTAGCCACAGGGTCCACGCTGGGGTAAAGGGGATAAGCTGCAGGTTCTGCCATCCCTTTGTGGATCGTTCCCCCAGGGCCGGGATCCCTGAGATGCAGAAATGTTTTTTCTGTCACGATCATATTATCCCCCAGCATCCGCAGATCCAGAAAGAACGGTGGCATTACCAAAACAATGTACCGGTGCCATGGGTAAGGATTTACTACATCCCAGATCATGCTCATTTCAACCATGAACCCCATATCCGATGGGACATTGACTGTAAGGTTTGCCACGGAGATGTTGCCAGCTGGGACAGGCTGGAGAGGGTGGATTTCAAGATGGGGTTTTGTATAGGATGCCACAGGAACCTGGGAGCCCAGGTGGACTGCTGGCTGGCTTGTCACAGGTAAGAATGAGGTCTCCCTCGGGATGAAGGAGACTCTGCTTTGGGATCAAGATGGAGAACCTAAGAACTCATAGCACAGTGAGAATTTTTTTCCTGTCCTCTGCTTTTTGGATGGTGCTGGGAGCTTTGGCCGGTCTCACAGGAGCAGTGGAGCTTGTGGCACCAGATCTGCTTGGGAACATCTCCTGGCTGGTTTTCGGTAGACTTCGGCAGGTTCACACCAACTTGGTCATGTTCGGGTTTGTGGGCTCGGCTCTTTTGGGAGCAGCGCATTTCCTTGTGCCCAAACTCGTAAGGGCTCCCCTATACAGTCAGAAACTGGGGATCATTTCGGCTCTGTTGTGGGATTTGGCCATAGCAGTAGGAATAGTGGCTCTTTCCATGGGTTACACCCAAAACAGGGAATATGCAGAGTTCATATGGCCTGTAGATCTCGGGGTGCTTTTGGTCCTAGCCGTTATTTTCTACAACATGTTGAGGACCGTGATGGCCAGGCAGGAGAATCTTCTCTATGTTTCTGTCTGGTACGTGTTTGGGGCCGTGATATTTACTTTTTTCAGTTATTTTTTCGGCAACGCTGTTTGGGAGCCTCAGACGGGTTCCATAGTAGGCATACCCGATGCCATTCTGGCCTGGTTTTATGGCCACAACATCCTGGGTTTTTTCTTCACTCCCCTTTCCGTGGCAGTGGCCTATTACGTGATTCCCATAACAAGCAGGAGGCCCCTTTACAGCCACACCTTGTCCCTGGTGGGATTCTGGTCCCTGCTGTTGCTCTACTCTCACATAGGCACCCACCATTTGCTTCAAGCTCCTGCCCCTACATGGCTTAAGGTGGTGGCCATTACGGGCAGTGTGGGAATGTTGATACCTGTCATGACAGTTCTGATAAATCTTTGGCTCACCATGCAGGGCAGAGTGGGGACAATTCACGAGGATATCGGGGGCAAATTCGTGTTTGCCGGCACCGTCTGGTATTTGATGACCTGTTTGCAGGGTCCGCTCCAATCCTTGCCTCACATCCAGAGAGTCACCCACTTCACCAACTGGGTTGTGGCCCATGCCCACATGGGGGTGCTGGGGTTTGCTGGGCTTACGGCCCTGGGAGGAATCTACTTCATGATCCCTAGAATCACCGGTAGGCCCATTTACAGCCAGAGGCTGGCAGATGTCCAGTACTGGCTTGTGCTTGTGGGCATGACAGGGTTTTTTACGATTCTGACCGCGGCTGGTTTGGTGCAAGGCCATGGCTGGCTCAACGGTGAGACGGTGTACAGGATCTTACCTCAGCTCCATGTTTACATGGTGGCCAGAGCCGCCTCCGGGGTTCTGATCTTGGCTGGGGCTCTGGTGGGCCTCTACAACATAGCCATGAGCTTCAGGATGTTAGGTACGGAAGGTTTGGTTCCTTCCGAGGAAAAAGGTGTTTGAGAATGAGGATGACCCCTTCATTCATCTTGGGAGGTTGTTTGATAATTTTTGCATCGGTTTTCTTTGTGGCCGTGGTGCTCCCAGGCTTGACGGTGACCGAAACCCCGTCGGAAATATTCAGACCTAGAACCTCTCTGGAAGAGCAAGGCAGGCTCCTTTACATCCAAAACGGCTGTTCATATTGCCATACACAATACGTGCGTTTCCTGGACTGGGATCTGGGGGCCCAAAGGGTCGCCAAGGCCGGAGATTACGTGGCGGACAGGCCTCATCAATTGGGCTCTGAGAGGACCGGCCCGGACCTTTCCCAGGCTGGCGGGGAGCATCCGGATGACTGGCATATGGCTCATTTCATAAATCCCAGGTTTACCCGCCCAGAGTCCATCATGCCACCATGGGAGTTCTTGGGGCAACAGAGGATCCGAGCCATTACCGCTTACATACAGGGACTGGGTTTTCAACAGGCAGACTACAGAATGGAAAGACAGCGATTCTGGAAAAAGGAGGCTGTGAAAGCCTACGAGGCTGGGCCAGAAGCCAACGTGGAATGGCTACACAGCCATGTGCCTGAGCCTTGGAGAAAGCTTCCCAACCCATATCCCACCAGCCAAGTGAGTCTTGCCAGGGGGCACAGGATTTACCAAAGCTTCTGCATAGGCTGCCATGGCCCCATAGGCGACGGCATGGGCCCTGCCCAGCCCTATATCTATCCGCCGCCGCTGAATTTCACCATATTAAAGGGAAGAGGCGCCTCTGGAGGATTGATCTACTATCAGATAATGAATGGAATCACCGGCACCGCAATGCCTTATTTCAAGAGGGAACTGGAGTCAGAGAAAATCTGGGATGTGGGCAACTATGTGGCTGTTTATTTCATAGGAGAGAGCGATGCTGGGGGAGAGCCCAAGGGTATAGATGCCTCTTACCTAGGGCTCCTTGAGAAAAGGTGACACGATGTACTATGCCGGGTGGATGCTTCTGATTCTCATGGGAATAGGGCTGGGAACCTGGGCATTTGTTTGGGCCCTTAGGTCAGGCCAATTCCATGAGCAGGAAAGAGCCAGGTTCCTGCCCCTTCGCGATGAAATGCTCTGCAGCCAGAGCAGATCTTCCCACAAAGTCCGTTGGGCCGTGGGCTTCCTTGGTCTGGTTGGAGGTCTGGCTCTGCTTTCCATGGCAGCGGCCTTGTGGCTCACCATGACCGGGGGAAAAGGCTGAGCAAGCATGAGATTTTTTCCTGTTCTGGACTTCCAATCCGTGGTGCTCGCCCTGTTTATGGGGCTCGGGGCAGTGCTGGTGCTTTGGATTTGCTTTAGAGGTTACCATGGGAGGGAGGAACAAAGGCAGCAGGATCTGGAACATTACCCGGATGGAATCAAGGCCGGCAGGGGGCCAGTTCCGGTCCTGCTGGTGCTCATCTATGTGGGATTTGTGCTTTGGGCCTTGGGCTATGCCTTAAAGGTTGGAATATTTGGCCCGCCTTTTTGAGGTGCTGAGGGTTTAGAGATGGTATCTGAGCAGCCAAGGGAAAAAGGTAGGCTCAGAGGTTGGTTTGTAGTGGTGAGCATGGCTTTACTCTTTGTTGGGTGGGGCTTGTTGCTTTTCTTTCTGGTGGGAGACAAGGGGCCCGCGCCTTGGGATTTTGGAGTGATAAAGGATGTGCCCGGAGAAGCAGCCTATTCCAGTGTGGGTCCGGGTGAGGCAAAGGAGCCTGTGTTACAGCATGTTGATCAATGAGACAAGCATGGATCCAGTAAAGAGAAGACCTGCGGGCATGGCAGGAAAAATTTCTTCCCAAAAGACACCTTGGAAGGTTCCAGGCCCACGGGTCCTGGCAAAGATCTCTTTTGTTTTGGCAGCCATGTGCCTGGGCTTGTGGGGGTGTGATTACGGCCGCATGAAGGAACAGGAGTCCCTTCGCACATACGAGTCCAAGCTTCCCCAGATGCCCTCAGGGACTGTTCCAATCCATGGGGGTATGGAGCTTGTGCTTGCCCAAGATCTAAAGACTCTCAAGAATCCTTTGGGCGATGAACCTAGATGGATAGAGCAGGGCAAGCAGGCCTATGGTTTCTACTGCGTCATGTGCCACGGCCCTAAGGGGGACGGCCGGGCAACGGTGGGGCAGAGTTTTTATCCTCTTCCCTCTGACCTTTTGTCAAAGGAAATACAGGCGCTTTCGGACGGTGAGATCTTTGGGATCATCACCTGGGGTTCCAGGAGAAGTCCTCCTTTGGGTTACACCGTGAGCGAGGAGGATAGATGGGCCATTATCCGCTTTATTAGATTCCTTTCCAGCCATGGGAAGCCAGAAGGATAGTTCTGGCATGTCCAGCCTCAGACTCAGGTTGAATCTTCTGGAACCAAGATGCCTGGTTGGCCATGGCAGGTGTTTTGAAGGCTCTGGATCTCAGAATTTTGGGCTCTGTATAGGCAGGTTGCTAAATCCCTCTTGGATCAAATCTTGTACCCCATGATTTATACCTGAGAGGCTGTCGGAAGAAAAAATGCTGGAGTTCTTGGGGCATTTTGTCATAGGAGTTGCGGGCAGCCTTCACTGCGTGGGTATGTGCGGGCCCTTGGTAATGGCTTATTCCCTGCAAATAGTCAAGGACAAAGATGACCCAGGCGGCTTGAGGGCCAGTTTTTTCCATCACCTGATGTTTCACCTGGGAAGATTGAACTCCTACATGCTTCTGGGGGCAGTCTCAGGAATAATAGCTCAACTGGTGAATCTGCAGGTGTTCATGGGGCAGCTCAGGGCCTATGTGAGCTTGTTGGGGGGCACGCTGTTGTTGTTCATGGGCTTGGACCTGATGGTTTTGGTTCCTTTGCCTGCCAGAGCACGAGAGGGTTTTGGTTCCACCAGATGGGTCTCAAGATGCCTAGACGCCAAGGGTATCATGGGGAGATTCGCACTCGGGATGGCCACCGGATTTCTTCCTTGTACGCTACCATGGGCCATGATGGTCAAAGGGGCCTCTTCCAGCGGCGTTTTGGAGAGTTTTTTGATCATGTTCCTTTTTGGGCTAGGCACTGTGCCGGCTCTGGTTATCTTGGGGGTATCGGCCACGAAAGTATCCTACAAATTAAGACTCGCCGGGGAGAGAATTGCGGCTCTTGGGGTAATGATCATGGGCGGTGTTCTTCTTTATGAAGGGGCCAAGGCCCTGTTTAATCTTGGAGGAGTTGCCTGTTGCAATCCAGGCTAGATGTTCAAAACCGATTTTTTCCCAAAGTCCAAGTCCTGCTCAACTCCCAAGGAGTCTAGGCTTGAACTCTGCAGTGTCTGGTAAAGAACTCCCCTTGGAGCACAGATGCTCTTTGTGCGGCCTTCCCTTGGGACGCCGGCGCATTGCCGGGCTCATGAAAGGTCAGGAGATGTGGTTTTGCTGCCCGGGCTGCAAAGCCGTATATGAGATCCTGACGCTTCGCCATGGGATGATCCCACAGGAGCCTAGAAACACAGAGCTCTTTAAAGAGTGCTTGAGGGCGGGAATAGTTTTGAACCAGCACCCTGATGAAGATGAAGAGGTTTTGGACTCTGAAGGGCCTGATTTGCCGGATTCCATGGAGCTGTGTTTACGTGTAGAGGGAATGGGTTGTCCCGCCTGCGCCTGGCTTTTGGAGAAGGTTTTGGAGAAGACCGAGGGGGTACAGCATGTTGGGGTCTTGTTCGGCTCTGATACGGCCAGGATAAGGTACCAGCCCTCCCGCATGAGTCCCAAGGAAATAATCAGCAAGATGGCTTCCCTTGGGTACAAGGCTTACATCCAAGCAAGAGATGGAGCATCAGGACAGCACAAGGGTTCCTGGATTCGCCTTGGGGTCTCGGCCTTGTTGACCGCCCATGTGATGATGATCTCCTGGGCTCTGTACCTGGGCTTTGTGGAGGAACTCTCCAGAGAATCAGTCCTTTATCTTTCCATCCCCCTTTTGGGGCTCTCCACACCGGTGGTTTTCTGGTGCGGGCTTCCAGTGCTAAGAAGAGGGCTGTTGGGGCTGCGTCATCTTTCTCCCAATATGGAAACCCTGGTGGGGCTGGGGGCCCTGAGTGCTTACTCTTACAGCCTCGTGCAATTTGTCTCAGGTGGCCTTCATCTTTATTTTGACACAGCATCCATGCTCATCACGCTGGTGCTGGTGGGAAGATATCTAGAGCAAAGGGCCAGAAGTACGGTGGCAACGCAATGGTTGGATGGCATAGGAGCTGCCTTTCAAAAAGCCCGTCTCATGGAAAAAGGTTCACCGCGCTGGGCAAGGGTTGAAGAGATCAAGAAGGGAGATGTGGTACTGGTGGAAGAGGGTGAAGGGGTGCCAGTGGACGGGCTTGTGGAAAAAGGTGGGGGAACCGTGGATCTTTCTGTTATCACAGGGGAGTCGAAGCCCTTAGGGGTCGGCCAGGGAGATGGGGTGCTGGCCGGCTCTTTTCTTATGAAAGGCTCCATGATGCTCAGGGCCAAGGAGGATGGACAGAGAAGCGTGCTGGCCTCCATGTCCGCCATGGTGGAGGAGGCCCTTTCCAGGCCCTGGGCATGGGAGAGAGCAGCAGACCGTATTTCAAGATGGTTCGTGGTCTCTGTGGCCTTTATGGCACTTGCCACAGCAGCGTGGGTATGGGGGAAAGGAGGGGGGATGGAAGATGCCCTTTTGAGAGGACTTACGCTTTTGGTGGTGGCTTGTCCCTGCGCCCTTGGAGTGGCTACTCCCCTGGCACGTGTGGCGGCTGTGGGCCTGGGCAGGAAGCTGGGCATCTGCATCAGGAATCCTGAGGTTCTGGAGAGCGGGGGCCACATACATGGCCTTGTGCTGGACAAAACAGGAACCCTGACCCAGGGGGTTTTCTCTGTGCAGGAGCTGATTTGCTTCCAGGAAAAGCCGGAATTACTGCTTTTGAGGGCATCCTCCGTGGAACTTTGCTCCAACCATTTCCTGGCCCGAAAAGTGGTAGATCATGCCCGAAAATGTGGAATAAGGCCAAAGCAGGTGGAGGGATTTCATGAAGAGCCTGGACAGGGGGTCTGTGGGTTCTTGGAGGGCACCAGGATCTGTGTGGGCAACAGGGCCTGGATGTCCAGGTGGGGATTGAAAATGACCCAGGAGCAAGAAAGGGAGGCTTCCATTAGGGAGTCCCAAGGCTTCACGGTGGTCTTCATAGGCTGGGAGGCCAGGGTGCGAGGAGCCCTGGTCTTGGGTGATTCCCTCAAGCCTGGGGCTTTGGAAGTTGTCTCAGCCCTCAAACAGCAAGAAATGGAAATATGGCTGGTCTCGGGGGATTCTCCCCTTACCACCTCTTGGGTCGCAAACCAGCTCGGGCTGGAGAGATTCCTGGGGGGGGCTTTACCCATGGAAAAGGCATCCCTTGTAGAGAGACTCTCCCGAGAAGGCAAAAGAGTCGCCGTGGTAGGAGATGGGATCAACGATGCGCCAGCCATGTCTTTGGCCCATCTGAGCATAGCCCTGGGTAACGGCCTGGGGCCTCCCAGCCCTGTAGCCTCTGTCCAGGTGAGCAGGAGTGACCCGCGGGTGATTCTAGATGTCTTGGCCATATTGAGAAGGGCCAGGAGGACGGTTCTGCAGAACCTGATTTTTTCCTTTTTTTACAACTCGGCTGCAATACCTGCGGCCGTGGTGGGACTCTTGAACCCACCTCTGGCAGCGGCCATCATGTTTGCAAGTAGCCTTACGGTGATATTTAACTCAAGGCGTTTGTTTGGATCTACACCAGAGCAGTTTATTTCCCAAAGTTAAAGGCTTGGGCTGCTTTTCCCCCTCAGCACAGGCATGCCCGGAGCCGATCTGTTCACCATCCTCTTCTGGGGCCAGAAGGATGAATCGTTGTGGTCTCAGGGACAGGATGGTCTTCAAAATGAGATGGCATGTGTTAGCCCGCTTTGGTGAGCTTGTAAGCAGGCCAGGGGAAGGTCCTGCCATCACAGGTTTTTCTTTAACGGGCTTCCCATCTGCGGCAGGAAGTGATTTACTGCTTCTGATCCTGGCCAGTGCCCTTAGCCACTGGAGTTGGGGCGCCACTAAAGAGAGGTGTTTCCAGTCGGGGACCTCGGGGGGAGAGAGAAATGAGGGTCTTTCCCAGCAGGAGTGGGTTTGCCACAAGGATCTGAACAACTCTGCCGGCCTCATCCACCATGGGGCAGGATGAAGGCCGCACATCCCAGAAAGGAGAGAAACCTTGAAAAAATATACTGTGCCCGGGGTGGTCTTGTTGGCAATTTTCTGCTTCACCATCTCTTTGGCCCAGGTGGAGCTTCCCAAGAGCTTGAAGGATGTGCTGCCCCTGTATCCCAAGGCTAAGGTTCTCACAGCCATGCAAACAACTGAAGGATCCCATGCTGTTTTGGAGGCCTCGGGATCCTCCAAGGAGATAGCCTCCTTTTATAAGAAGGCCATGGAAGGCAAGGGGTGGAGTCTGGAAATGGAAATGCACCAAGAGCACACCTCCATGGTAAACTTCAAGAAAGCGAAGCAGGTGCTATCCATAATGGCCGATGCCTCTGACAAGGCCAAGACCAATATCATTGTGACCCTTACAAGACAGTAGCACTGCCCTGATGCCCCAAAGGGCGAACCCCAGTGTATTTATCCTGTGGAACGTAAAGAGGCAGCCGGGATCATGCCCCTTAAGAGCACTTTGAAAATCTAGTTTGGGTTGGACCATGGAAAGCATGGGAAACACGGCCGAAGCGCATATCTCCACAGCAGAGAAAGGGACTTGGGTGATTCACCTCAAGGGCCGCTGGAGCCTGGGGCAGCCGAGCCCTTCTGTGCAGTCTGTGGTAGGAAGTTTGCGGGAGATTCAGGAGGAACCCGCAAGGTTGCTCTTTGATTGCAGCATGTTGGCCGGCTGGGACAGCTCCCTGATCGCCTTTTTGCGCAAACTGCAAGAAGTGCTTGATCCAAAAAATCTGGTGGTGGATCTGGATGGACTTCCCCAGGGAGTGAGAAGACTGCTTAGGCTGGCCACTGCGGTGCCAGAAAGGAAGCAGCTCAGGAAAGAGAGGATTCGGCAGTCGCTGCTATCCAGAGTGGGTGACAAAGCTTTTCTGTTATGGAATGGGGCTCGTGATGCCATGGGTTTCCTGGGAGACCTGACAATTGCCACCGAGAAGTTGGCCAGAGGCAAAGCCAGGTTCCGCTCTTCAGATTTGCTTTTGGTAATGCAACGCTGTGGTGTGCAGGCTCTTCCCATAGTCTCCCTCATCAGCTTTCTGGTAGGGCTGATCCTGGCCTTTGTGGGAGCAGTGCAGCTTAGAATGTTTGGGGCTCAGATTTTTGTGGCAGCCTTGGTGGGAATAGGAATGGTAAGGGTTCTTGGGGCTATCATGACCGGAATCATCATGGCCGGCAGGACTGGTGCTGCTTTCGCAGCAGAGCTGGGGACCATGCAGGTCAACGAGGAGATCGATGCCCTGAGGACCCTTGGGATTTCTCCAATGGAGTTTCTGGTGCTTCCCAGGGTGCTGGGCTTGAGCCTGATGATGCCCCTTCTTTGCGCCTATTCTGACCTCATGGGGGTTCTGGGCGGAATGACCGTGGGCCTGGTGATGCTGGATCTAAATGTTCAGGAGTATCTGCGTGTGACTCAGGAGTCGGTCAAGTTGACATATTTTTGGATAGGGCTTTTTCACAGCTTTGTGTTCGGGGTGTTGGTGGCCTTCACAGGCTGCCTTCAAGGTATGCGCTCCAGCAGAAGTGCCTCGGGCGTAGGGGAGGCTGCCACATCGGCGGTTGTAAACGGGATAGTGGCCATCATAGTGGCCACGGCTGTCATTACTTACCTTTGTGAGATTTTGGGGATTTGAGGCCATGGGAGAGCCTGTGGTGCAAGTGAAGGATCTGACAATGGCCTATGGAGATCAGGTGGTGCAAAAAGACCTGAATTTCCAGGTTAGCAAGGGGGAAATCCTGGTAGTGATGGGAGGGAGCGGTTGCGGCAAGAGCACGCTTCTTAGGCATATGGTTGGGCTTCAGGCCCCGGCAGCAGGAAAGGTACTCTACTGGGGGGAAGACCTATGGGCTGCGGATGAGGCTACCAGGCAGAAGATTCTGAGCCGTATCGGCATACTGTACCAGAGCGGGGCGCTTTGGAGTTCCATGACCATTGGCGAGAACGTAGCTTTGCCCCTCAAGGAGTTCACCCAGTTGGAAGAAGGGGAGATCAAGGAACTGGTGTCCCTCAAACTGGCTCTTGTGGGTTTGGCGGGATTTGAGGATTATTATCCCTCGGAGATCAGTGGCGGAATGCGCAAGCGGGCAGGCCTGGCCCGTGCCATGGCCCTAGATCCGGAAGTGCTCTTCTTTGACGAGCCCTCAGCTGGTCTGGACCCAGTGAGTGCCAGACGCCTGGACGAGCTCATATTGGAGCTCAGAGATAGCCTTGGAGCCAGCATCCTGGTGGTTACTCACGAGTTGGCCAGCATATTTACCCTGGCGGATAATTCCATTTTCCTAGACTCTGAAGCCAGAACCATGATAGCCAAGGGCCATCCCAAGCAGCTCTTGGCCACTTGCCCTGACCCAAGGGTAAGGGAGTTTCTGACCAGGGGCTCCTCCTTGCCCAATCCAGCGGGCCCTGACTATTCTCCAGGTCAGGGCTGTGGCTGATGGCTAGAGGCCAAAGGGGGCTTGTTTCTTGCTTGTTGGTAGAGCCCATTGCTGGATGGAACATGGATTTTTTGAGTTGATAGCAAGGCCTTGAGGTATGATCTGGTCAGCGCCATCCGCCCCCTCAGAGGTGTGGGACAGCCAAGGCCTGAGACCGCACCCATTGGGGGCAACAGGAAGGGGGTAAGATGAGCAGGGATGTGAGCAGGAGCGCCATAGGCGGCTTCGTGCTTGGAGCCCTGGTATTGATCGTTATCGGTGTGGGAGTCTTTGGTTCTGGCAAGCTTTTTGGCCGCTTCCAAGAGTTCGTCATGTTCTTTGAGGGCTCTGTAAGCGGGCTCAATGAGGGAGCCCCGGTTGTTTTCAGGGGAGTCAAGATTGGCTCTGTGAAGGACATACAACTTGTTTTTGATCCCAGTGACTCATCTTTTAGGATTCCGGTTGTGGTTGAACTGCAGCCTCACAGAGTCACTGGAGTAGGAAAGGCCTGGGCTCCCCAGGAGCAGTTCCAGAAGCTGGTGGAAAAGGGCCTAAGAGCTCAACTGGTGACTCAGAGCTATGTTACAGGGCAGTTGATGATAAGCCTGGATTTTCTTCCGGAAAAGCCTGCTCAGTTCAGGGGTGATGGCACACTTCCTGAGATTCCTACTGTGCCCACGGTCATGCAGCAGCTGGCCAGGAAGCTGGAGGACCTTCCTCTGGAGGAAATGGTCCATAAGATAGTTCGCAGCGTGGAGGGAATAGAGGCCCTAATCAATTCCCCTGAGTTGAAAGGCAGTCTGAGTTCCATGGAAAAGGCTCTACAGAGGCTGGCTGAACTGGCCAGTAATCTGAACGAGCAAGTGGGTCCCTTGGCTTCTGTTCTGGGAGAGACCATCAGGGACTATGGAAAGCTTGCCAAGAGTGCTGATGCACAGATTCTTCGCACAAGCGGCTCGCTCCAGGAGACCATACGGAGTTTCGCGAGTCTGGCTCAGGAGGTGGAGGTAAATGTGACGGCCATATCCAAGGCTTTGGGGAAAAGTTTGGAAAATACTGACATGGCTTTTGATCAGGCCAAGAAGACTCTGGGCTCAGTGGAGAGGCTCACCGAGGAGAACTCCCCTCTGATCCAGAGGCTCACAGCAGCCATGGAAGAGTTGGCTCTGGCTGCAAGATCTGTGAGGGTCCTGGCCGATTATCTTGGCAGGCATCCTGAAGCTTTGATACATGGTAAAGGATCGCCCAAAGGGAGATGATTCCATGAGAACTAACATGGTGTTGCTTGTAGCAGCATCTGCGCTCACTTTTGGCGCTTGCTCTGTTACAGCTCCCACCCGGTTTTATGTGCTGGATTCATCCCTCGGGCCGAGCTCCCAGCACGGATCCAAATCTTGCCTCATACTTGGGCTAGGCCCTGTGGAGATTCCAGCCTACCTGGATAGGCCCCAAATAGTGGTTCGCCTCAGTCCCAACGAGATACAGCCTTCGGAATTCGACCAGTGGGGAGAGCCTCTTGCCCAAGGCATAGCCAGGGTAGTGGCAGAGGAGATAGCCAGACATGTTTGCGTTCAAAGGGTGGAGTATTTCCCATGGAAATCCTTTGCAGGAGTGGATCATCAGGTGACCCTGAGGGTAAAGCGCTTGGAAGCCAGCCCAGGCCAGAAGGTGGAATTCCTAGCCCATTGGGTCATCTATGGCTCAGATCCCAGAAAGCCTCTTGCAGAGGGAGAGTTGAACATGATGGAGCCCACCACCAGCAAGCTCTACGAGGATTTGGTGGCTGCTAAGAGCAGGCTTTTGCAAAAAGCTGCCCGTTTGATAGCAGAGGCCATGATGAAACTTGGGAAATGAAGCCAGATGGGTACCAATCTTTCGGAGATAGGCGAGTTCGGCTTCATAGAAAGAGTGACCCGGCAAGTCATCTTCAGACCAGAGGGGGTCATACAGGCAGTGGGGGATGACGCCTCTGTGTTCGAGCCTCGAACCGGGATGGTGCTGCTCATTACAACGGACATGCTGGTGGAAGGGGTCCATTTCACCTTGGAGACTACCAGTTTCAGGCTCCTGGGACGAAAGAGCCTGGCCGTAAACTTAAGCGATATGGCCGCCATGGGAGCCGAACCGTTGGATGCCTATGTGTGTTTGGCAGTGCCACAGAGGCTCACCCTGGAAAACCTGGAGGATCTATACGAGGGTTTGAGGGAGATGGGACAGAAGCATAGGGTCAACATCTTGGGGGGTGATACCACCAGGTCCCATGGGCCTTTGGTCATAAGCATTGCCCTCACTGGCTGTGCCAAAAAGGATTTGGTGGTTTTTAGATCAGGTGCCAAGCCAGGAGATCTCATTTACGTGACCGGCACCCTGGGGGATGCAGGGGCTGGTTTGGATCTGCTTCTAAGAGGCAGTGCTTGGTCCGAGGAGAAAGGTAGCCCTCTTGTGAGAGCCCACCTGGACCCCAGGCCCCATGTGTGTGAAGGGCGATTCCTGGCCGAGAGAGGATTCCCCACCGCCATGATGGATTTGAGTGACGGGCTGGCATCGGATCTTCGTCATATCTGCAAGAGAAGCGGGGTGGGGGCCCTTGTAAAGGAGGAGGCCATTCCTCTTTCCAAGGACTTGAGGCAATACGCCCTTGAGCTGGGGTTGAATCCAGTGTCCCTGGCCTTGGCAGGCGGAGAGGATTACTGCCTTGTGCTTACAGTGCCTGCTGCAAAAGCAGCAGAGATGGAGTCAGCCTTTGAGGAGAGATTCCATAGGCCCATATGGCGCATAGGTGAAGCCACCGAAGATCCTCGGATTCTTCTTTTGAACAGGCAGGGGCTCATCTCTGCTTTTCCCCAAGGAGGTTGGGATTCTTTCCGAAGCTTGAATTCATGAAGGTGGTCTGGATTGTGGCAGTTTGCACACAGGCAAAATGTTTGACCTTTGAGGGGCTGAGGATCTATAATATTGAGTGGATTGTAATACTTAATCACAAGAGGTGTTTGTATGGCCCGCGTGACAATAGAGGATTGCGTGGATCATGTGGAGAATCGTTTTCTTTTGGTGCAGGCGGCTGTCAAGAGAACAAGACAGCTAATGGAAGGCTCCAAAGCCCTTGTCCAGGCCAAAAACCGTCCCAGTGTGATAGCTCTCAGAGAGATTGCATCAAAGAAGGTCAAGCCTTATCTGGATCCTACTAAGCCACCAGAGCCCCAGAGGCCCGTTTCCGAGCCTCGCGAAGAGGAGATCATGTTGGATGCTGCCATTGAGGAAGTGGGTATCGGGGAGTTCACCCAGAGGGGATCCCTGAGCGATCTCACAGAGGTGGGAAGTCTGCCCGAGGATGGATTCCACGAGATCCTAGCCGAGGAAGGGGAAACAGAAGAAGAGGAATGATCTGGGTAATCTTTGGTTTGGGCCCGAGGTATTCCTCGGGCTTTTTTTTCTCGGAATTCGAGTGAGCCAAAATGGGCAAGAAATGGTTTGGTGAGTTGGAAGAGCTGCTACCCATGGTCAGCAGGCCCAGTCGATACCTTGGGGGTGAGGTGGGATCTGTCAGGAAGGATCTGGCCAGGATTCCTTTGCGTTTTGCCTTAGCCTTCCCAGACACATACGAGATCGGAATGTCCCACCTGGGCTTCAAACTCATGTACGGGATTCTCAATGCCAGGGAGGAGGTGGCTGCAGAGCGGTTTTTTGTGCCCTGGCCGGACATGGAAGAACAGATGGATCTAAGAGGGATTCCTCTTCTTTCCCTGGAGTCTCGAGTACCCCTTCATGAGTTCCATGTCATAGGGTTTTCCATTCCTTATGAGATGGGCTACAGCAATGTTTTGCATATGCTTAGGATGGGGGGGATCAAGCTTTTTTCTGAGCAAAGGGCTGAGCCCTTTCCCCTGGTCATTGCAGGGGGCACCTGCTGCGTGAATCCGGAGCCCATTGCGCCTTTCTTGGATGCCTTTGTGTTGGGAGATGGGGAAGAGGCGGTGCAGGAAGTGGTGGATCTTCTGCTGCAGGCACGTGGGTCTGGTTGGTCCAAGGAGCGCATACTGGAAGGGCTGGCAGGCATAAGCGGGGTGTATGTGCCTCGTTTTTTCCATGTGGAGTACTCCGAGGATGGCTCTGTGAGTTCTCTTAAGACCCAGGCGCCTGGCTTGAAAAGGGTTGTTCGCCGGGTGGTGCTAGATCTGGACAGCAGTCCGGTCAAGGGGGATACCATTGTGCCCTACACTGAGGTTGTACACGATCGGGCCTGTGTGGAAATAGCCAGAGGCTGCACCAGAGGATGCCGTTTTTGCCAGGCTGGATTCACGTACAGACCTGTTAGGGAAAGAGGTTCCAGAAGGGTCTTGGAACTGGCTCAAAGGGCCATAAGCGCCAGTGGGTATGAGGAACTCTCCCTGCTCTCCCTAAGCTCTGGGGACCACAGCTCTCTGATCCAAATCGTATCAGATCTCTCTGCCAGATATGTGCCCGAGAGGGTTGCCCTTTCCTTCCCATCCCTGAGGGTTGGGAGCCTATCGGATCAAGTGCTCACAATGGTAAGGGAGGTGCGCAAGACTGGCATAACCATAGCTCCAGAAGCAGGCACAGAGAGGCTTCGCAGGGTCATCAACAAGGATCTGAGCGAAGAGGAGGTCTTGGACACGGTCAGCAGGGTCTTTTCCAAGGGTTGGGTTTCCTTGAAACTCTATTTCATGGTGGGCCTGCCCACAGAAACCATGGATGACCTGGAAGGGATCGTGGAGATGTGCAGAAAGATATTGGATGTGGCAGGCTGCTTTAAGAAAAGGGCAAGGCTTGCCGTAAGCATCTCCACATTTGTGCCAAAACCGCATACTCCACTGCAATGGGCTACACAGATCTCCCTGGAGGAAACCATCAGACGACTGGGATGGCTTCGCAAGGCACTACGTAGGAAGGGCATCCAGGTGAAATGGCAGGAACCCAGATTGAGCCAGCTGGAAGGTGCTTTTTCCAGAGGGGACAGAAGACTGGCGCAAGTGCTCTTGATGGCCCATGAAATGGGTTGCAAGCTAGACGGCTGGAGTGAATACCTTCGATATGATCTGTGGGAGGAGGCCTTCAGGCGCAGCGGAATCCAACTGGAAGAGTACGTTGGCAGGAAGCTTCCCCAGGACAAACCTCTTCCCTGGGACCATCTGGATGTGGGTGTCTCCCAGGAGTTCCTGCTAGAGGAATACAACAAGGCCATGAGGGGAGAGTTCACCTCGGACTGCAGGAGCGGCACATGCCACAAATGTGGTGTGTGTGATGCCAGAATTCGCCCGGTTCTGGCTGCCGAGGCTTCGGGTGGAATGACTTTTCCGGGAATGGGAATGTTTTCAGGAGCTTATCATCGTGTCAAGGGGCGCGATGTGCTCAAGAGATTTCGTGTACGATATGCCAAGACAGGGCAGGCAAGGTTTCTGGGGCATCTGGAGATGGGTAATGTGCTGCTCAGAGCGCTACGCAGGGCTGGGATCGCTCTTCGTTTCAGCGAGGGACATCATCCCATGCCAAGAGTGGATCTGGGACCAGGTTTGCCATTGGGAGTGGAAAGCTGGGCGGAATTCATGGACCTGGAAACTCTTGGATTCCTGAAGCCAGAGGACCTACTCCAGAGGCTGGGGAGTGAGTTGCCAGAGGGTATAAAGCCCATTTCCTGTGAAGAGGTGGACCTAAACTCGCCCTCTCTTTTCAGGGAAAAGATGCGCAGTTGCTATAGGGTGCAAATCCCGAATGGGATGGGCCCAAGGGGTGAAGAACTCAGACAGAGGGTGGAGGGATTCCTCAGCTCTGAGATCTGGCTGGTCCGCAGAAGAGGCAAAGACGGTTCAAGCATCAGGGAGGTTGACATAAGACCCTTGGTAGAGGGTGTCTGCGGCCTCCAGGAGGATCTGGTAAGCTTGAGGGTCCTTAGTTTTCCCGAGGGGGGTACGCGCCTGGTGGAGATCCTGGGAGGTCTCCTGAGTCTGGAGGAATCTCAGGTCAGGAGATTGAGGATATGGAAGACAAATGTGGACTTATTAGGATCAAAAGTCCAAGGGAGGGACAGCCCCATCCCCGGGGAGGAAGGAGGGGTGGAAAAGCATGTCCTCAGAGCTTGTTGTCAATGTGACATCTAGGGAAACGAGGGTGGCCCTGCTGGAGCATGGAGTCCTGGCCGAGCTCTATGTGGAGCGAGAGTCGGATCGAAGCCTGGTGGGAAACGTTTACCTGGGTCGGGTGCTCAAGGTATTACCTGGAATGCAGGCCTGCTTTGTGGACATAGGACTTCCCAAGGCGGCTTTCCTTTACGTGGATGATGTACGGGATGATTCCAGAGACTTGGGAGAACTCCTGGGTGTGGAAGGAGAGATGGATCCCAATGAGGAGGGTAGAAATTCCAGGCCTGTTTCTGGCCACGCCATAGAGGAGATGATAAGTGAAGGGCAGCAGATAATGGTACAAGTGGCCAAAGACCCCATGGGCAGCAAAGGGGCCAGGGTCACTACCCACATCTCCTTGCCCGGTAGAAATCTGGTACTGCTCCCCACAGCTTCACACCTGGGGGTTTCGAGAAGAATAGAAGCCGAGCAGGAGCGCTGTCGACTCAGGGAGCTGTTGCGCAGCATAAGGCCCGAGGCTTACGGTTTCATAGCCCGTACAGCCAGCGAAGGGGTAAGCGAGGATGAAATTAGAGCCGAAATGGACTTCCTGGTTCAGGTCTGGGAGTCCATAAAGAGAAATGCGCAGCGGGGCCCTGTGCCCAGGCTTCTATATGCGGAGCTGGACATAACTCTGAGGGCTGTAAGAGATCTGATGGTAGGAGAGGTTGACAGGCTCATAATAGATTCGCACTCAGAGTACAGAAGGATTCTGGGGTTTCTGGATGCCAACCTCCCCCAGTTCAATCACAGGATCATTCTCTATGAAGAAGATGAACCGATTTTCGATGCATATCACATAGAGATGGAAATATCCAGGGCCTTGGAAAGAAAGATCTGGCTCAAATCCGGCGGTTATATTCTCATTGAGGAGACAGAAGCCCTTACAACCATAGACGTCAATTCTGGACGTTACGTGGGAAGACACAATCTGGAAGAGACCATAGTCAAGACCAATCTGGAGGCGGCCAAAGAGATAGCATATCAGATAAGGCTTCGCAATCTCGGCGGGATAATCATAATAGATTTCATAGACATGGAAAAGGAATCCAGCAGGGAACTGGTTTTGGAGACTCTAAAGGATGCCTTGAAGAAAGACCGAAGCCCAACCAATGTGCTTAAGATGTCGGAGTTGGGCCTTGTGCAGATGACTCGAAAAAGAGTCAAAGAGGGTGTCGGTAAACAGCTTTGTGAGCCATGCCCATATTGCGATGGGCAGGGATGGATTCGCTCCACAGCCACAGTGTGCTACGAGGTCTTGAGAGAAATCAAAAGGGAGATGGCCCATTCCCATTACCTCAGTGGGGACGTGTTCGTAGAGGTGCATCCGGATGTGGCCCACATGCTCTGTGAGGATGAGAGGCCGGGTTTGGAGGAACTAGAGCAGCGCTTTCAAAGAAGGGTCCTGGTCAGACCCAATTCCAAGCTACACAGGGATCAGGTGGAGGTGATCGTCTCCTGATCCGCCCCAGATGCATTCTCCTCCAGAGCGGATTTCAGCAAAGCTGATATGTCCCCTGGGATTTCTGCGGCTCTCAGGTGAGAGGGGTCTGTGGCATCCAGGCAGATTCTGCGTTCCCATCCCTGGGCCAGGAGTTCTTCCTGAGGCATCTTGTAAAATCTGTACCTTAGCAGCAATCTTTTTGTGTCCATCTGTGCCAGAGAAGTGATGATTCTCAGCGTATCATGGTATTTCCCTGGGGAGTAATACTCACATCTGGTCTCCACCAGGGCGAATATGAGGCCTCTCGACTCAAGGAGCTGCTTCATAGGGATTCCCAGGCTCTCCATGAAAAGGTGGGCGCAGCCATCCATCCATTGGTAGTAATTGGGATAAAAGACTATTCCAAGGGGGTCCAGATCACCCCACATGATCTTTTGATCCGTTACGTGAATCTTCATGGGTTATTGCCCCTTTTTAAAAAATTTGTTGCCAAATCCTGCCTCTTAACTTCCTATGATTCCAGATGTGGTGTAAGAGTCATCTTATGGCAATCCACAAAAGGTAAATCCCTTCTCTGAGAGGATACGGAAGCCTTTGAACATTGGAGCCAATAGCATCCCCATGGATGATTCAAGGTGAAAGAGGCTAGCATTGACCATTGATCCACACCTTGATTCAAGGGGAGTCAAATCTTTCTCAGCGGGTCTTTCTCCTGGCCCTCTTTTGGTCAATCTGGGCCCTTATGCGCTCAGGCCTGTCAAAGTAAATACAATGGGCCATACAAACATTGTCAGCGCAGGCCGGGTAGAGCCCATGGTCCACCCTCACGTGACACATGTCGCACTTCAAGGCTTTGCCTCTTGAAGGATCTATGATTATGGCCTGATATGGGCAGGCATCCTGGCAAAGGCCGCAGCCATTGCACCTGGCCTGATCCAGCAAAACTATGGAGTCAGGCCTTTGATACAAGGCCTCTTGGGCACAGGCCTTGACACACTCGGGGTCCTGACAGTGACGACATATGCGAACTCTAAATTGGAAGGAGAAATCCTTGCCGTCCATGTGGGGGCCTTCTTCCAGCACCTTCAAAAGAGGAGGAAAGCTGAATTCATGTTCCTGCTGACAGGCCAACTCACAGGCCCTACATCCCCAGCAGGCTTCTTCCTCGATAAACAGTTCATAAGGCCTCATATGTTCTTCTCCCCATGGCTTGGGCTGCAAAGCCTCAAGCGGCAAAGCAAAGTGCGCACAGGTGTTGCCCCCATGGCAGGGTCGCAGCTATCGTAATCATTTCTGGTGAGCAGATTGATGTTTGAGTCTTGCCATCCATGATGGGGCTCAGGTATTTCTGGAAACCACCATGCATGTTCGGCGCTTACGATCCTTGGGTCCATACCCTCAAAAAGCCTGGCCTTGAACCTGGCTCTGCCCCTTGGTGACTCTACCAGGACAGTGTCTCCTTCCCTTATGCCCTCCCTTCTGGCTGCCTGGGGATGTACCTCCACAACTGGTTCGGGATGAAGATCCCTCAGAGGACATATTTGTCGGTTCTCGGTGTGGAAGAAGCCGGGAAGTCTTCTTCCTGTGATAAGGATGTACGGATACTCCTTGTAGAGTTCAGGAGTGCTCAGTGGGCTCTCGGGAGGTTCCCGGAACTGGGGAAGGGGATCGTGGCCCCATTTTTCCAGGAGAGTGGAGAAAAGCTCGAACTTGCGGGTGGGGGTAGAAAACCCCCTGGACTCGTACTTGCGGTATTTCACCTCTCCCCTCAAGTCTTCTCCCTTTTCCTTGAATTCCTGCCAGGTCATTCCCATGGGCTCCAGAATCCAGTCAAGAGCGCCCTGAAACTCGTCCCACCAGTACTCCCCCTGGCCCACCCTGTGGGCCAGTTCATTTAGGATTTCGTGGTCTGATCTACACTGACCTATCTGGACCACTTTGCGCCTGGGAAGAATGTAGCCATGCCTTTTCCAGAAATCCCCTATGTAATCCATTTCCAGCCAGGTGGCCGCTGGGAGCACCACATCGGCCAGCTCGGCCGTGGGTGTCATGAAGAAGTCCGCCACTGCCATGAAATCCACAGACTCCAAAGCCTTTCTGACCTGTGAAGCATTGGCCCTGGTCAGAAGAGGATTGGAGCTTATGAAGAAAAGCATCTTCACGGGGTAAGGACGGCCCTGCAATATGGCTTCCCACACGCACCCTGGATTTATGATCCCAAAATTGCCTGCCAGGCGAAATCTATCTCCTCCCAATCTCTTGGCCTTCTGCTGATCAGCAAGCATCTTATGGGCACCGAACTCCCCAACTGTTCTGACCTTGGGAGGACTGAAAAGCACCTGTCCTCCAGGCACATCGATGTTGCCTGTGATGCCCAGAAGGGCCAGCAGGGCCCTGTTGGTGTCCGCAGAAGTGTTCTGCTGTTCTATGGCCACACCCCACTGGATCACCGCCGGTTTGCTCTTGGCAAAGAGTCTGGCGGCCTCTCGGATCTGATGCTCTGGAACCCAGGTGATCTCCTGGACCTTTTGGGGAGGATAATGGGAGACCCTCTCTTGAAATGGCTTCCAACCGTGAGTGTGCTTTTCAACGAAATCCGAATCATAAAGGCCCTCCTGGATTATTACGTGGGCCATTCCCAGAGCCAAGGCAGCATCGGTGCCAGGTCTGGGTCTAAGCCAGATGTTTGCCCTGGCTGAGATCCTAGTCAGCCTGGGATCTACGGCAATGAGAAAGGCCCCTGCATCCAAGGCCTGGGAGAAGCTCTCCCCTTTGTACTCATCGGGATTACTGATCACCAGATTATTACCCCAGACCATGATGCAGGCAGGTTTGTTTTCATAGTCTGCCACAGGCACAGAACCACAGGTTATGATGCTGGTGGCCACCCTGGGGCCATAGCAAAAGTGGCCTGCTGTAAGCACATTGGGCGTGCCCAGAAGATTGGCAAATCTGTATATCACCGCCTCATTCTCCCTCCCGGTGCCGTAACCCAAGACTATGGACTCTGCACCGTACTTGGCCTTGTAATCAAGTATCTTGTCTGCTACGAGCTCCAAGGCATGATCCCATGAGACCCTTTCCCAATGACCGCTTCCCTTAGGGCCCTTGCGTTGGAGGGGGTAGAGAATTCTATCCGGGTGATAGAGAAGTTTGGAGGATGCGATTCCTTTGCTGCAAAGGGTTCCATGATTGATGGGACAGTCTGGATCACCCAGGATCTTTCTCACCTTTCCCTCTTTGAGAAAGACCAGAACACCGCATCCCCCATGACACATGCGGCAATGGGTGCGCACCACTTGGTCGTAACCGTATAGCTCCATCTCCCTTTCAATGTTTGCGTAGCGAAATCCTTCCATGGGAGACCTCCTGGTGGTCTTTGGAGAAACTAGGCTCTGGAGCATTCTTTTTGTTGAGAAGAGCCTGGGCACATGTGACCCAGGCCAAAAGAGATAACATCTCAGGGGCACAAACTCAATAGTGAGCATGTTATGGGAGCGGCCCTGGAGTTACTTTGTAATTTCAGATCCTTTTTGAAAAGCTCAGAGCAGGTTTTTCACTATCCTGCCCCCTTGGAGTATGAGGGTTATGCTCTTGTGGTAGTGCTGCAAGACTCTTATGTCCTCGAGTGGATCACCGTCCACCAGGATAAGATCTGCCAGCTTGCCAGGCTCAATGGTTCCCACTTGCTCTTGCAGGCCCAGAAGCCTGGCGTTTGCGCTGGTGGAGGCCACGATGGCTCCCATGGGGCCCAGAACTTTGGCTTTAAGCTCCAGCTCCAGGGCCTTTTGGGATTGCATGGGGCCCAGGAGATCTGAGCCGGATGCAATATCCACTCCAGCCTTATGGGCTATGGAGAGAGCCTCCAGGGACCTTTCCCTGGCCTCATGGATCTTTCTCATGTTTTCTTTAGGAATTCCAAGCTCCTGGCCCATGCGGCCCAGCACTTCGTACGTGGCCAGGGTGGGGACCAGAAATGCTCCGGCGGTCTTGATGGCTGAGGCAGCCTCCTGATCCAGGAGATTACCATGCTCCAGGGAACGCACCCCAGCTGCCAGGGCATGAAGGATGCTCTTGGTGGAATAAACGTGGGCCATGACATATTTACCTGCTGCTTTGGCCTCCCAGACAATGGCCTTGAGCTCCTCAGGCGTGAATTGCACTTGCTCCAGCTCATCTGCGGGGGACATGGCCCCTCCTGCTGCCATGACCTTGATTTGATCCACACCTTGTCTGAGCAGTTCCCTGGTGGCCTTTCTTACCATTTCCACTCCGTCACAGACCCAGGTGCAAAGGCCGGCCGGATTTCCCAGGGGAGGGGTCTGTTCTGCCGGCACACGGAAATCCCCATGCCCACCTGTCTGGGAAAGGGCTGGACCAGATACAAGCAGCCTTGGCCCCTTTATTAGTCCCTGCCGTACGGCTTCTCTGAGACCCGGATCTACACCACCGGCATCCCTGACTGTGGTGAAACCCTGCTCTAGGGTCTCCTCCAGAACCTTCAGGGTTCGCACCAGGAGCAAGGACGGGTACATCTCTCTTTGCTGTTTGCGTATATCCACATCCACCGCGCCCATGTGAACATGGGCATCTATGAGCCCGGGCAACAGCCACTGGCCTTTGGCGTTTATCACCTGGGCTTTAGAGTGGCTTTTCCTTACAGGGCCATCCCATACCTCCTGGATTCTTCCATTGCTCACCAGGACCCCGCCATTGGGTTTGGGATCAGAGCCAGTGCCATCCACTATGGTCACGTTCTTAATGAGCAACTGTTGCATGGTCCCCCCCAAAAAAAGTATTTCAATAAGAGAGTTGGCCAAACCAGCGGACTCTGCCCAAATCCCATGGACATAGGCAAGAGCAGTGATAAGAGAGAATCTCTCTCCCAGCCCATGGGTAATATATCTCAGCTCATGTGCAAATGAAAATCGAGCTTGGAACATGGCTCGGTCATTTAACATAGTATATAAAAACTAGCTTGATTTTGTAATCACAATAGGATAATGTCAGATTATTCAAAGTCGAGGATCTAGAAAAAAGATTTCAATCCATAAGGACTGTCATCATCCGGGAGGGGCCATGGCACGTCTTCGCCGGTTGGGTCAGCGCAAGGAGCAGATCCTCAAGGCTGCGGAAAAGGTCTTCGCCAGAAAGGGTTTTCAGGATGCCACGGTTTCAGATGTGGCAAGGGAGGCAGGGCTTTCGGAAGCCACCATATATGAATATTTCCCTTCCAAGGAAGAGCTTCTCTTCTCCATCCCTGGAGAGACCACCAGAAGAGGAAAAGAGATCCTGGAGTTTCATCTTCAGTATGTGAGGGGGGCTGCCAACAAGCTAAGAAGCATAATTTATCACTATCTGTCTTTTTACCAGAACAATCCCGACTACGCCTCCATAGCCATGCTTGTACTGAAACAGAACCGCAAGTTCACAGAGACAGAAGCCTATCAGATGGTACGGGAGGGCTCCAGGGTGATCCTGAGGGTGGTGGAAGAAGGAATTTCTTCTGGGGAGTTTCTGGAAGGGACCAACCCGTACCTGGTACGCTCGGTCATATTCGGAACCATAGAAAACATATTGATCAGGAAGCTCTTGCATGGAAAACCAGAGAACCTGTTGGAATTTGTAGATCCGCTGACGGATTTGGTCATCAGGGGCATAAGTCCACAGCCTTCAGTCGGCACCTGGAATCTGAAACTTGTGCTGGAGCCGCCTCAACCAGCACATGCCAGCAAACAACAAGCCGGGGACAGATCAAGTGCTCCCAGGAGGAGGGGGAAATGAAAAACGAGAAGAAATCGCTGGTTTCCATAGTGAGGTTTCAAGAGCCTCTGGAGTCGGTGAGAAAAGCAGTGGAGCTTTGCCGCGGGCTGGAGCACATGCCCCGGGGGGCCAGGGTTTTCATCAAGCCCAATATAGTGTTTTGGACAAGGTTTGTGCCTTTTCCCAAATGGGGGGTGATAACAACTTCCAGGGTAGTGGAAGACATTATAGTGCTTCTTAAGGACAGAGGCATCAATGACATAACCATAGGGGAGGGCACTGTCACATCCAGACCCGATGACAGGGAGACCCCTTCTCATGCCTTCGAGACCTTGGGCTACAACAAGCTGGCCCAGCGCTACGGGGTAAAGATTCTAAATGTGTTCGAGAGGCCTTTCAAAAAGGTGGATCTGGGTGCAGGGGTCGTCTTGAATTACAATCAGGACATTCTGGAAAGCGATTTCGTAGTGAACCTGCCGGTTCTCAAGACCCACGCACAGGCTGTGGTCAGCCTTGGGATCAAGAATCTCAAGGGCATGATCGACATTAACTCCCGCAAGAAGTGCCATGGTGCTGATCCTGTGAAAGATCTCCATTACACGATCGCCAGGCTGGCCAACAAGCTTCCCCCTTCGCTTACCATCTTGGACGGCATCTACACAAATGAGCGCGGTCCAAGTTTCGACGGCCGCATAAGGCGCACTAATGTCTTGGTGGCTTCCTCGGACGTGCTCTCTGCTGACATGGTGGGAGCCATGGTCTTGGGATACAGGCCTTCTGAGGTTCCTCATCTTGTGCATGCTGCATCAGACAGAAACAGGCCCCTGGACCTCTCGGATATAGAGGTGGTGGGAGAACCCATAGAGGCCGTTGCCTCCAAGCACGAATGGAGCTTTCCATACAATGAGGACAACTCCTTGCCTCTGCCCATGGCCAAGATGGGCATACAGGGCATTTCCTACCGCAAGTATGACCTGACCATGTGCACCTATTGTTCCGGTCTCACCGGTGTGGTGCTCACGGCCATAGCCCAAGCCTGGAAAGGGCAGCCCTGGGACGACGTGGAAGTGCTTACAGGCAAGGTGATGGAGCCCACCGAGGGAAAGAAAAAAACCATATTACTGGGAAAGTGCATGTATCAGAAAAACCGAAAACATCCCCACATTCGGGAAATGATAGCCGTGAAGGGTTGTCCACCCTCGCCCAAGGAGGTTGTGGAGGCCTTTCACAAGGCCGGAATAGAGCTCAATCCTGCCATCTTTGAGAACATGGAAAAGGCCCCGGCCTTTTTCTTGAAACGATATGAGGGCAAGCCTGAGTACGAGGAGTCTCTTTTCAGAGTTCTTTGAGGTCCGTAAGTTGGAGCCGTTTTTTTCTTAATTACTTAGGGATTTCCAAAAACAGAGGAGGTCTTCCCATGAGGACATCTGAGCAGTACCGCCAAGGGCTTCGCAAGATGAGAAGAAACGTGTACGTTGGAGGAGAGCTGGTGGACAGGGATGACGAAAGAATGATGGGAGCGGTAAGGACCCTTTCCACCACCTTTGATGTGGCAGCCGACCCACAGTACCAGGATCTCACCACTGCCACTTCCCACATCACAGGAGAAAAGATAAACAGATTCTGCCACGTACATCAAAGCGTGGAGGATCTCCACAAGAAGCAGGACATGACCAGGCGTTTGTGCACCCTTACGGGAGGCTGCATTCAAAGGTGTATGGGAATAGACGCCACCAACGCCATCTCTGTAATAGCTTACGAGGCCGACCAGAAGTATGGCACAGAGTATTACAAGAATTTTCTGAAGTGGCTGGAACGGTTCCAGAAGGAAGACCTTGTGGGCTGTTGCGCCCAAACGGACGTCAAGGGGGATCGCTCCAAACGGCCTCACCAACAGGCTGATCCAGATCTCTATTTGCGTGTGGTGGAAAAGAGAAAAGACGGCATAGTGGTCAGAGGGGCCAAGGCCCATAACTCAGAGGCCGCCCAGGCCGATGAGATTCTGGTGCTGCCCACCCGCATGCTGACCTCAGAGGAGGGGCCTTGGGCAGTAGCCTTTGCCATACCAGGAGACTGGGATGATGTACACCTGGTGGTCAGACCCGCATCTCCAAGGCCCAGGAAGTACTTGAAGTCCCCTGGTTCGCAACTGGGAATGACGGACTCCCTTACGATTTTTGACAACACCTTTATACCTTGGGAGAGGGTTTTCCTTTGTGGTGAATGGGAATTGGGAGGGCAGCTGGGGCTTCTGTTCGCTCTTTACCACAGGCACAGCTACTCAGGGTGCAAGCCGGCCATCAATGAGCTGCTTCTGGGACAGGTGGCTCTGGCTGCGGAGTATAACGGCATAGCCTCAGCGCATCATGTGAGGGACAAGCTGGCGGAGATCATTATGGTGACCGAGCTGGCATATGCAGCGGGCTTCACGGCTTCGGCCAAAGGTATAAGGGCCCGCTCTGGGACCTATATCCCGGATGTGGTGTACTGCAATGTGGGGAGATGCCTCTCTGGAGAGAATGTATACCACGAGTTGCAGATCCTGGCAGATGTGGCTGGGGGGCTTCCGGCAACGCTTCCTTACGAGGAGGACTTCTACAACGAAAAGGTGGGTCCCCTTCTGCACAAGTACATAATGCGAAATCCCAAGATTTCTGCAGAGAACCAGCACAGGCTTTTCCGAATGATCTCAGATACGCTTTGTTCCTCGTACGGGGGGGCTGCTGCAGTGGGAGGGCTCCACGGAGGCGGCTCACCCATAATGGAAAAGATAGCCATAACTGCCCAGTACGACATAGAGGCCAGAAAAAAGATGGTCAAGAGGTTGGCAGGCATAGTGGATTAATGGGGAAACCAGGGTTTAAGAGGTAGCATGGGAGTCAAAGAAGAGAGGTGAGCCATGCCCGAGGGGCGTTTGAAGGCAAAGGTGGCGGTCATCACCGGGGCATCCAGCGGCATAGGCATGGCCACAGCCCTGCTTTTTGCCAGGGAGGGGGCCCTGCTGGTGCTTGGAGCCAGAAGAGAGGAAAGGCTAAAGCAGGTTGTCCAGGAAATATCCAATCAGGGAGGCAGTGCCATAGCCAGGTGCACCGACGTATCCCAAGAAGGCCAGGTCAAAGAGCTTATAGACTCTGCCATATCTTCATTTGGCCAAATAGACATCCTGGTGAACAATGCAGGCATTGCCGGAGGTCTGAGCCCCCTGGAAGACCAGCAGGAAGAGGAGTGGCTGAGTGTTTACCGCACCAATGTGCTGGGCACGGTTTTCGCGACCAAACATGCTGCGCCTCACATGATAAAGAGGAAAAAGGGCTCCATAGTCAATGTGTCCTCTGTGGCGGGTATTCGTTCAGGAGCCGGAGGCAATGCATACAGCGCAAGCAAGGCAGCCATAATCAATTTCACCATGACCTCGGCTTGTGACCTGGGGGAGCACAATGTGAGGGTCAATGCGGTGTGCCCAGGGCTCATAGAAACCGAGATGACAAAACCTGTTTTCGATTTGGCGAGACAAATGGGAAAGGAATGGAAGCTGGGAAGCCGCTGTGAGCTCAGAAGATATGGGCATGCAGAGGAGGTGGCCTCTGCCATTCTTTTTTTGGCCAGTGATGAGTCCAGCTATATCACAGGGCAGGCACTGGCCGTAGATGGCGGTAACACCGCCTCTTTGAATCTGCCAGGTATGAAGGTCTGAGTCCTCCAGGTCTTATCCTACCCTTGGTGGATGGGTTTTTAGCAAAGCAGATCAGGGGAGTTGCCAGATGGCCCTCAACGGGGATTTATCCGTGAACAGGAGCTTGGAAGAGCTCAAGAGAAGAAAGGCTCAGGCCCAACAGATGGGAGGAGCCCCAAAAGTAGCCCGCCAGCACGCCAAGGGAAGGCTCACCGCCAGAGAGCGCATCCAGGCTCTCCTGGATCCGGGAAGCTTCTTGGAGTTGGGGATTCTAGCTCACTCTGATGTTCCAGGCATGGAGGACAAGACCCCTGCGGACAGCAAGGTGACCGGGTTTGGAAAGATAGAAGGCAGGGAGGTGGTGGTGATAGCCAATGATTTCACGGTCTTGGCAGCCACCTCCAGCAGAATTGCTGGCCGCAAGGAAGCTGATCTGAAGCTGGCCTCCACCAGAAGAGGATTGCCCCTCATCTACCTGGGTGAGGCAGGTGGAGCTCGCATGCCAGACATCATGGGCTCCAGGGGTTTGGCCTCTTTCGGAGGTGGTGGTTTTGACTCCTATTTGCAGATCATGAGCCGAGTCAGAGAGGCCCCCATGATCACGGCCATAATGGGGGAATGCTATGGAATGCCCACCTGGATGGCCTGTTTATCGGATTTTGTGGTGCAGGTGAAGGGAAGCGCCATGGGCGTTTCTGGTCCAAGGGTACTTCAATACGCCATCAGTGAGGTAGTCACAGACGAAGAGCTGGGCGGTTGGAAGGTGCATGGAGAAATAACGGGAATGGCCGACAGGGTGGCTGAAACCGAAGAGGAATGCTTCACTCTCATCCGGGAGTTCTTGAGCTATATGCCCTCACACAAAGATGAGCTGCCCCCCAGAAAAGAGGTCCCGGCCGGATCCGGGGAGGACATGGACCGAATCCTGGAACTGCTGCCCCACAAAAGAAACAGGGCCTACGACATGACCAAACTCCTGTCCTGCATTGTGGACAAAGGGAGCCTCTTTCCCATAAAACCACTTTTTGGCAGGACAGTGATCACATCCCTTGCCAGAATCCATGGCAGGGTGGTGGGGGTGGTGGCCAATCAACCCATGGTGAATGCAGGGGCCATGGACACAGACGGCATAGACAAAGTAATCAGTTTTTTGTGTCTGTGCGATACCTTCAACATCCCGCTGATTTTTTTCCACGACATACCGGGGTTCATGGTGGGCAAGGAGGCCGAGAGAAAGCGGGTGGCCGCAAAGGTGATGAATTACATGAATGCCTTGGGGCTCATCACCGTGCCCAAGATATCAATAATAATAAGGAAAAGCTATGGTATGGCCTTTTGGAACATGTGTGGCTCCGGATGTGGGGCGGATTTTCTGGTGGCCTGGCCCAATGCTGAAATGAGCTTTGTGGCCCCTGAAATAGCAGCCAACGTGGTCTTCGGGGGAAAACTTGAGTCCAAGGGCTCTGATGCAACTCGAGGGGAAGCCGAGTCACAGTGGATGAAGTTCGTGGAGCAAATGGTGGAGGATGCCTCGCCTTATGGGGCTGCCGGACAATACTACATCCAGGATGTGATAGATCCCAGGGACACCAGAAGCTTTCTGATAAGGGCTCTAGAGATATGCCAGAGCTCCAAGGGAGGAGGCATAGGGGAACATAGGCTGGCCAACTGGCCTACCAAGTTCTGACTTGGTGGGGGTGAAAGCCTCCCTCATCTGAATCAAATCGGATTCCACGGTAATATTCGACGAGGCCCCGAGCTGAGAGCTTATTTTAGGGGTCCTGGACATAGCCCAGGAAAACTCTAACAAAGTTTTTGGGAGAAGATGGGAAAAGAGAATCTTCAAGAGGATTCCGTCAGGCTTCACGGTTTAACTTGGTCAACGAAAGGTACCTAAGAGCTTGTGCACAAACCATTAGGAGGTGGAAAGATGAGAGATGTGGCCATAGTTGGATATCTGAGAACTGCTCTTTCGCGCTCAAGACCCAATGAGCCTGGCAGAGACTGGTTCCACAAATTGAGGGCGGATGACCTTTTAGCCAAATTGCTGCCAGAGGTTCTCAGAAGAAGCAATGTAGAGCCCAAGGAGGTTGAGGACTTCATAGTGGGGACCGCCCTGGGAGTCTCGGAACAGTGGACCTATGGAGGCAGATTCCCCATATTCCTGGCCGACCTTCCCGAAACAATAGCCGCCAAGTTTGTGGATCAGCAGTGCGGCTCTTCCATGGCAGCCATCCAGATAGGTTTCATGGAGATAGCCTGCGGATTTGCTGACACTGTCTTGATAGGGGGCATGGAGCACATGACCCGTGTCCCCATGGGAGGAGCCTTGCTTCAAAAAGGAGCCATCAGCCCCAACCCCAGGTTATTTACGGACCCTGACCTGAAGCATTGGGACATGGCCAATGCCATGAACATGGGGCTCACGGCAGAGAAGCTGTTTTCCCAGACCAACTTCACCAAAGAGGATCTGGACCGCTGGGGTGTAAGGGCCCATCAGCTTGCGGCCAAGGCTCAAAAGGAGGGTTTTTTCGCCGGTGAGATCCTCCCCATAGAGGCGGAACAGGAAGACGGCTCCAAGCTCTTGGTGGATAGGGACCAGGCAGTAAGGGAGGGCACGAGTCTCCAGGACATGGAATCTCTAAAACCTGCCTTCAAGCCTGATGGAGTCATAACCGCCGGGAATTCCTCACCGCTTAACGCCGGGGCCACTGCCATGGTGCTCATGGCCAAAGAAAGAGCCATGGCCAAGGGAGTAAGGCCCATGGCTTGGGTGCGCTCCATAGGATTTGCCGGAGTGGACCCCACCATAATGGGTGTAGGCCCTGTTCCTGCCACCAAAAGAGCTCTTGAAAAAGCAGGCCTTGAGGCCAAGGACATAGACTATTGGGAAATAAACGAGGCCTTTTGCATAGTTGCCCTCAACTGTATCAAGGAGTTGGGCATTGACCCCGAAAGGGTGAACATCATGGGAGGAGGTACTGCCATAGGTCACCCTCTGGGCGCATCCGGAGTGAGGCTTGTGGGGACCCTGGCCCGCATCCTGGAACTCAAGAAAGGCCGCTATGGTTGTGCCAACATGTGCTGCGGAGGAGGGCAGGGGGTAGCGGTAATCATAGAAAGGGCGCAGTGAAGAACTCCAGGATTCTGGCTCCAGAGCTGGGGAAAGGAGGAACAATGGGCTCAAAGGAAATAAAGACAGTGGCTGTCATAGGCGCCGGTGACATGGGCCATGGCATAGCCGAAGTGGCGCTCCTTGCAGGGTACAGGGTATTTTTAAGAGACATAGAGCAGCGTTTTGTGGACAAGGGGGTCCAGCGCATAGAGGAAAGTCTCAAAAAGCTTCTGGAAAAGGGAAAACTCACCCAGGATCATTATGATCTCATACACAAAGAGCTGCTTAATCCCTGCGTGGATCTCGGCGAGGCAGTCAAAGATGCGGATTTGGTCATTGAGGCCATCCCGGAGATCCTGGAGCTAAAAAAAGATACCTTCCAGGAGCTGGACCGCTTGGCCCCAGCCCATGCGCTCTTGGCTTCAAACACCTCCACCATGCGCATCACACAGATCGCACAGGCCACCAAGAGGCCCGAAAAGGTGCTGGGTCTTCACTACTTCAACCCAGCAGTTCTCATGAAGTTGGTGGAGGTGATCCGTGGGGAGCAGACCTCAGAAGAAACCATGCAGAAAGCCTACGATTTCTGCCTCAAGACAGGGAAAGTTCCGGTTCGAGTAGAAAAAGACGTGCCTGGTTTCATAGTCAACAGGGTGCAGGCCCCCGGGGGTGTGCTTCTGGGTTGCATCTTGGATCACGGTATAGCCCAACCCGAAGAGGTGGACGCCTTACTGAAGAAATTAGGACTGCCCATGGGCCCCTATGAGCTCATGGACTATACAGGCATTGACATCAACTACCATGCTGGCCTTTATTTTGCCCAGACCGTGCATCCGGATTTCACCCCTGCCAAGGCAGTTGAGGAAAAGGTGAAGGCAGGCCTGCTGGGTAAAAAGACAGGCAGGGGGTTTTATGACTGGTCCCAGGGCAGGCCTTCCATCGATCTGTCCAAGGCCACGGACAAGGTGGATCCCATGGATCTCCTGGCCGTGCAGATCAATGAGGCCACCAAGCTTTTGGAGATGGGTGTTTGCTCCCCCGAGGACATAGACAAGGCCATGGTAAACGGAACCGGAAATCCGGTGGGCCCCATGACTGTGGCCAAGAGCCAGGAACCACAAGCCCTGAGCGCAAGGCTCCAAAGCCTGGCCCAGCGTTTCCAAAAAGAGATCTTCAAGCCCACCCGTACCATCACAGAAGGAGCCTACAGATAGGCAAAGAAAGGGGGGCCCTCTGCCCCCCTAATGATAGATTTTGGTCTCACGCGGGTTTCTTTTATTCACCTTTTCCGGTGACAGATCTGGTCGTGCCGCCGCCTCCGGTGAAGCTGACGGTTCCTATGAAAGTATCGGAGCTGGTGGGTGAGAATTCGATGAAGACATAAGAGCTTTCCCCGGCAGCAAGACTGTAAGGGCTTCCACCTGCGACAGAAAAGCCCGCGCCATCCACCGTGGCCTCCCCATCCAAGATGCCGCTTCCTATGTTAGTGACCGTGAAGGTACGGGTCAAAGACTCCCCCACTTCCACGGTGCCAAAATCTATGGAATCTGGGGTGACGGAAATGATGGGACTCACAGGCTCCTTGAGCTTTGCCGAGAGCTGAAAACGTCTGTTAGCTTTTACAGAAGCGCTAAACTCAGGGGCCTTTGCTTCTGCCTTGCGAAGGTTTCCAACCAGAGGCCCCTGGTCCATGGTGGGATCACTGCTCGTCAGCCACCCGAAGATGTTGTTTTTTCTAGAACCAGTGGCTGTGGGAGTGCGGCCGAAAACCCCCAATATGATCACATCCTTGTCGCTCCCATCCACCCTCACAGAACCCCCGCCTGTTACCACATAAAAGGGAAATTTCAGATCCTCTTCCTCTCCCACCACCAGATCCAGGGTTCGACTCAAGAGACCGGGCCCTTTGAGCAGACCCTGCTGAATGCTTCTACCTGTGAGTATGGGTGGAGAGGTAGGCATCCTCTGCCCCTTTATGCGCACCAGAATCGG